>JABLTN010057268.1_pt1 | contig 127823 bp, 130 predicted proteins | sample 7160141 | NCBI WGS metagenome assembly JABLTN01 (sample SAMN14651226, study PRJNA627086) | human gut metagenome | isolation source: feces | host: Homo sapiens | reverse complement strand
CTATATGAAAAGTCTTAGAGACAGCCGATTGAAGCTTCTGGCATTGAACATAGTGTGCAGGACTGCCTGTAGCTTATATTTGTCGTCCGTTCATCTCCAACTAATATTCAATTAAACAATATTATTTCTTATCAGTTTCCTCCAACTCTATTTCCTCAAGTTCGATTTCCTCTGATTCGTCATCTAATATATCTGTATCTGAAGAAACATCTGTATATTCTTCATTCTGTGTATTATAGCTGTCATTGTTTTCGGTACTTTCTTCAATCTCAGCATCTTCTGATACTTCTATATCTTCATCATGTTCCTGTGAATCAGCTTCATCATTATCGCTGTCATCACTATCATCTTTTTTTATAAGAAGCTCATCATATTCATCTGAATCATCATACTCATCCATGGCTTTTACAAATGCTTTCTTACTTACAGAAAGTTTACGTGAAAGTACTATAACTGCTACAATAAGAGCTGCTATTATAAGTACAAGTACAACTAATAATGCTAATATTATATAGCTTGTGCCTTTTAAGGCGTTTACTACTCCTTTAGCAGAAGCTTCCTTATCCTGCGCATTTATCAATGCAGGTTCATCTGATGAATTATATCCGGCATATCCCTGTATCGTCCCATCGTTGATGTTATACCTGAACCATCCTGTATCACCAGTTGAGCTTACGCCATAAAACAATGCATAATTACCAGTTTTATCAAGAAGTACATCCACTTCCCTGTTATTGATGTTTATTCTTCCCGCTTCATAACCATCAGGAAGCTCCATAGATGACTCATCTATAGGAAGAATACAATATGACAGTTCTGGCTGATATACTTCTATGTATTTCGAAAAAGTCTTCTTCACTGAATCATATACATAAAAACCACTTTCACCTGTTCCATCTGTGCTCTCAAGATAAGCTAACATAACTCTTGTGTTCGTTCCCATGCCTACAGCTATCTTAATGCCATTATAATCGGTTTCTGACTGAACATAACCTGATGGCAGTGGATGCTCATCAAAAGAAGATATTACCTTATATTCATTCCCATCAATACTTACCGCAGGTTCCTGGATAATACTGTTGTTATCTCCATCTGTTGTTCCACCCTGATTAGTTCCATCAGTTTCTTCTGCTTCTTTACTTGCCTGCTCAGGTGTTATTACATTATCACTTTTAGTTGTTTTGATAGTATATACTTTTTTGCTTCCATTTTCGGCTGTTACTGTAATAGTAGTTGTATTAAGTCCCGGATCCATACGTGTACCAGATACTTTGACTGTAGCCTTTGAATCATTTGGTGCAGCACTTACCGTAAGTCTGTCACAATCACTTCCAACTGATGTTGTATATGTCGTAACATTAGATGAAAATGCTGGTGAAAGCACACCTGGACTTATCTCAAGTGAACTTAATGTGTTATCTGTAGAATAACTTGCAGGTGCTATTCCTGTTATTGAGCCCGATGACCTTGATATTGATGCATTATCGTAGTCCATGCTTATAACCTTGGAATCACCTATAACACTAAGACTTGAAGTTCCAGCAGCCTTTATCCTGAAGCTGATAGATGAAGACTGGCTGCTTGATGCATTGCTGTCAAGGAAGTTACAGGTTACTGTTCCTGTGTTGCTTCCGCTTACTGGTTCCAGTACTGATGTATCATATGATACATATATTGTAGCAGCACCTATCTCAAAGCTTGCATCTATTGAAACCGTTACAGATACTGTTTCTCCCACTGTTCCACTTGCTGAACCTATTGAAACTCTTGCTGTTCCTGCCGCTTTAGCACTTGTAACATTAAAAAATGGTACACATAATAATAATGTCATAAGGACAGCAGCTATTTTTCTTATATTTTTCATATCATTTTACCTTTAATACCTAAACTAATCCTGCTGAATAAAACTTACTCCAAGTATGTGTCTCTTAATAGCGACAAAATCCATAAGATCTATACTTCCATCATGAATTATATCTGCTGCCTCAAAATGCACACCCTCTGGCTGTGATACATTAAGTATAGCTCTCTTGATAGCTACAAAATCTACAAGATCTATAACACCATCACCATTCACATCACCATATATAACAATATCGTACTGTGCATACACACTTCCATCTTTTCTATATATAGTAAGCTTATCACCTGTAGCTACTGTATCATCTGACGAACATTCACTGTTATCACTGTTAAGAAGTTTTCCATAACAGCCATTGGTATATGTTATGCCATCAAGTATACTCTGCACACTACTTCCAACACCTATTCTAGTAACTATCTTCTTGTCATTATCTATCAGAAATCCTGTCTTAAACCCATCGCTTTCAGTGTTTCCACTATTGCCTCCATTGCCACTATTGCCTCCATTGTCCGGAGCTGGTTTTACTGGCTCTGGTGATGGCTCTGGATTAACAGCCTCTTTTCTTACCACATTGATAGTATAAGTCCTTGTTCCTCCATCTTCTGCAGTAACCACTATGTTAATATTGTTATTTCCTACAGATAACCTATGGCTTCCTCTTCCGCTTACACTTGCATTAGTATCTGCTGCCGATGCTGATACATCTATGCTTTTAACTTCATTTTCAACTATAAGACTATAATCTGTAGTATCTGATGAAAATGTAGGCGTAAGTGAATAACCATCAACTGACAAGCCTCTTAACCAGTTATTAGAACTCTGGTTGCCATCAGGAATAATACATCTTGATGAAGGCATATTATCATATACTGGTATACTGAACTTAAATGTTGTGTTGTTAAGTGTACTTGTACTATATGCTTTCTTTGCTCTTGTGGCTTCTGAACGTGGTGCTAAGACATTTGTCATATACTGATGTGAAAAATTCTTTATGTCAAATTTTTCATAATATATCGTATCCTGTCCTCTGTTTATATACCACTTTCCAAGATTAATAGCACCACCTACAACAGCCTTATATCTTGTATTCCATGGACGCATATTAAAGTCATCTGTCTGCATGGCATATCTAAGGCCATTCTGTACTGCGCTAAGACCACCACTGGCATAGGCATTCTGACTGTAATAGTTATAATAACCTCTGTAACCACTTACATTACCTGATATCTGGTTACCAATACCATTAGCACCCTGCTCCTGTATAATTCTTGTTGCAAGATGGTAAGGACTCACCTTTGAAACCTCTCCTGCATACATAAGCAGTGTTGCATAATCATATCCATCAAGATCATGTCCTGAATCTTCCATAAATGTACCACTTATTATGTTACGCACACCATCTGTATTATGTACAGATGAATCATATGAAAGACTTTCAAACATGAATATATATGTATCATCAAGGAAATTACGAGGATCAAGGGCATATTTTACAAGACCTTCTGATGCCTGTACCCAGCCACCACTGTCAAGTATCGTATACTCACCTGTTTCCCAGTCATAACATCCTTCTGCTGTAGACTTCCATGATGAATCAGCAGAGCTGTATATAAGGCTTCTTCCTATAACATTCTGTGCATTAACCATAGTATTCCAGTCTCTGCCGTTATGATCTGCCACAAAAACCCATAATGGATACTTCTCATGCAGCTGTCTTAAGCTTTCTTTATATGATTCTGGAAAATCCTGTGCTGTAAGATAATCCTCAAAATTATTATCTGGCTTATAATCCGACTTTTTATCTTTAGTTGTATACTGTGAGGTTATATAGCCTCTTGTATATTCACCATCAAGATAAAATCCAATATTATACCAGCTATATGTCGCACTTGTACTTACTTCCTCATATATATCGAACTTAAAGCCACCATTAACCTTCGTTATAATGCTTCCATTAACCGGAGCAGTTCTTATCCTTAAATCCGTAACATCATAGTTAACATAGCCTGTCGCTATAATGTCATCATCCGCTTTAGCCTTTATGGCACCTGTGTATCCAAACTGAGTACATATAATTATGACCATCATAAGTACAACAGCTGTTATCTTTTTTGCAACATTCCTGTAGTTTTTTTCCATCTAATCACCCGGTTCCTTATTTTCAGCCATGTTTCATTCTAATTTCTTCCAAACTCTGACAGCTTAAGACCTTCGTTACGTTCAAGTACCATATTGACAGACCAGCTGTTAGCAAAGACAAGCAATGGGTTGCCTTTAAGGTCTTTAATCTTCTTCATATCCGATGTACCTACTATTCTGTTTACATCCACCTCCTGTGGATTCTCTATCCAGCGGATATGCTCATATGGCAGTGTCTCAAGCTTTATATCTACATTATACTCATTTTTAAGACGATATTCCAGCACTTCAAACTGAAGAACACCAACAACACCTACAATTATCTCTTCCATTCCAGTATTATATTCCTGGAATATCTGAATAGCACCTTCCTGTGCTATCTGGCTGATACCCTTTATGAACTGCTTACGCTTCATAGTATCTATCTGTCTTACTCTTGCAAAATGCTCTGGTGCAAATGTAGGAATGCCATCAAACATAAACTTCTTATTAGATGAACATATTGTATCACCTATCGAGAATATACCCGGATCAAATACACCTATAATATCTCCTGCATATGCCTCTTCAACTATGTGTCTTTCCTGTGCCATCATCTGCTGTGGCTGTGAAAGTCTTATCTTCTTGCCTCCCTGCACATGATTAGCCTCCATACCTGCAGTAAACTTTCCTGAACATATACGCATAAAAGCAATTCTGTCTCTGTGTGCTTTATTCATATTAGCCTGTATTTTAAATACAAATGCTGAGAAATCCTCCTTAAAAGGATCAATAAGTCCTTCTGATGAGTTACGTGGAAGTGGTGATGTAGTCATATCAAGGAAATGCTGTAAAAATGTTTCAACACCAAAGTTAGTAAGAGCCGAACCAAAGAATACAGGCGTAAGATCTCCTGCCTGCACCTTTGCAAGATCAAACTCTGCACTTGCACCATCAAGAAGTTCAACATCCTCATCTAATTTTTCAAGATAGGCATCACCTATCTCCGCTTTAAGCTCAGGCGCATCAAGTGCGATATTCTTAGTAGCAACTTCCTTCTGGCCATTCATGGCTGCTTTAAAGAGTGATACCTCTCTTTGCTTTCTGTCATACACTCCTTTAAACTCTTTACCACAGCCTATAGGCCAGTTTATAGGACATGTTGATATGCCAAGCACATTCTCTATTTCATCAAGGAGTTCAAATGGATCATTGGCTTCTCTATCCATCTTATTTATAAATGTAAATATAGGAATATGTCTCATAACACATACCTTGAAAAGCTTAATAGTCTGCTTTTCGACACCCTTTGATGCATCTATAACCATGACTGCCGAATCTGCTGCCATAAGCGTTCTGTAGGTATCCTCTGAGAAATCCTCATGTCCTGGGGTATCAAGAATATTGATGCAATATCCATCATAATTAAACTGAAGTACAGAAGATGTTACCGAAATACCTCTTTCCTTTTCTATCTCCATCCAGTCTGATACTGCATGCTTTGCTGTTTTCTTACCCTTTACAGAACCTGCTAAGTTGATAGCACCTCCATATAACAGAAACTTTTCTGTAAGAGTTGTCTTACCTGCATCGGGATGCGATATAATCGCAAATGTCCTTCTTTTCTTTATTTCACTTGTAATATCTGACATACTATTCCTCATTCCTGTGCGAGTCATGGCACATAAAATCATAATTTATATTTTAGTTTCTTTACACTCATAAATCCGTTTCCTGCACGACCATATCAGTGTAACTAATTAAGTATATAGTATAAATTTTATAAATTCAACTATCATGCAATTATTTCATTCAAGACTTATCTGTTTTCCAAGTGCAAATGAGTATATAATTTTTTCTTTAACCTCAAGCCCCGTCAGCTGAACAAGGGCAAGCGCATAATAATCAAGCTGTACACTATATCTTCTTATGAGCTCCTGCTCGCCCGCCTTTCCTTTTTTTACACGGTCCGTTTTATAATCTACAAGAACTATCTTATCATCCTCTATCATATAAAGGTCAATAACTCCCTGTACAAGCTGTCTGTCATATTCAAACATGAATGGCTGTTCACGCCTTACATTGTTTTTCTTAACAGCCTCCTTTATACGCTGTCCTATAGGTGATTTTACGAATTCATAAACATCCTCTGCCCTGATACAGCCAGCCTGCATGCTGTTCATTTTTTCAGAATCAAGCATTTTTTTAATATCTGCTTTTACATCGTCAAGGCTTTCAATCTTATTATAATCTAAACATTCCATAACTCTGTGATAAGCCGTTCCACGTTCATTCGCGCGAAGTGTTTCTTCTTTATCTGATATGAAATCAGGTATTGTTGGTACAAAATCTTCATCTTCTGCTTTTTCCTGATTTGTTATTTTATCAGCTACTTCCAATTCATCCTTACCAGCTTCTTTATATGCCGCTTTTATATCGTCCGGCATAAATGCATTGTTATCATAGTCTGAATCTTCCTGCATCTTCTTTAACTCTGATACAGTAACCTTGACCTTTCTATCTGCATCCGGATCCTTTATATATTCAGGCAGCTCTGATATATGCATGTCAGAAGCCTTCTCCTTAATATATGGCACACTTTCATCCAATCGTGTATTGTCTGTGACACATGGCTGCACATTGTCTGTATCACTTACCTGGTCATTATCCGCAGCTGTATCACATACCACGTCTTCATCTGAGGTTATTATACAGACATTAAAAATCCCACTGTTTAAAGTTTTGTCCATAAGTGCAACTGGCATAACCATATCTGAATACTTATCTATATTTTCACACTCGGCATATGAATATATCCCATTTAGTGCAAGTTCAACTGATAACATCTGCCATGCTGACATTTTCTTATCTGTTCCTGTCACACTTCCAATCATAATAAGTTTTTCCCTTGCTCTTGTCATAGCAACATATAACACACGTTCTTCTTCCGATATGGAATCACGCAGGATTTTTCTTGCAACGGCACCCTTTATTATAGTTGAAGTTTTGGTATGCTTATCAAGATTAACATAATCAGTTCCTATTCCAAGCTCCTGGTCTATAACAAGTCTGTTTCTTGCATCCATCTTATTAATCTGCTTGTTAAGACCAGCCATGATAACTACAGGAAACTCCAGGCCCTTACTTTTATGTATACTCATAACCCTGACAGCATCACTGCCAACTCCAGACCCTTGTGAATCTGTAAGTTCTATATCATATTTCTGAAGTCTTTCTATATATCTTAAAAAGTTAAACAATCCACTATAACTAGTTCCTTCAAATGATGATGCCCTATCAAGAAGTACATCTATGTTTGACTGCCTCTTTTTTCCTGCAGGCATTGTACCGACATAGTCATAATATCCTGTATTATATACTATATCCCACAACAGATCATATATTGTCATAAGTCTTGATTTTTTACGCAGTGCGGCTAGTTTATCAAGAAAGCTGCCACACTTGTATGAAAGCTCCTTTAATGCTGCATCACCACTTTCTTTTACCGCCTTAATCTGTTTTATAAAAAGCTTATCCGTTTTGGAAGCATTTTTACCATAAACTCTTAACATTGCAAGCTCATCTTCTGTAAAGCCTCCAAAATATGACAGCAGCACTGATGCCATAGGTATATCCTGCATAGGATTATCTATACATGTAAGCAGACTTATAAGTACCTTTATCTCTCTTACTTTAAAATACTGTTGTGCTGTTTCTGCCATTGCAGGAATATCATTATCAAGAAGGACATTAACAAATGTATCTGCCCAGCCTGTAAGTGTCCTTGTAAGTATCGCTATATCACCATACTGTATTCTCCTGTAATCTGATAAGTCTGTATCATACACATAATAAGGATTCTCATCTGTCATCAGAGCCTTTATGCGCTTCACGGCGTATAATGCCTCTGCTTCTATGCTGCTGTTTTCATCATCCTCAGATGTATCTATAAGCACTACGTCTGTACTTTTTTCAGATTCCCATCCAAAGTTTCTTTTATCCTTACATTCCGGATAATCAAGCCCACAGTTTAACTGCTGGCTGCTGTCATATTCTATACCACAATAATTGCGGTTCATGACTCTGTAGAACACATCGTTAGTTGTATCAAGTATATTTTTCCTGCTTCTGAAGTTCTTTTGAAGTTCTATCCTGCAGGCTTTTTGCTTATCTGTTAAGGCTTCTTTTATATCTTCTGCATTATCACTTTTATATGTCTGATAGCTGTAATACTTTTTCATAAAAAGCTCAGGACACGCAAGTCTGAACTTATATATACTCTGTTTAACATCACCAACCATATACATATTATCAGACTTATCATCAAGCCTTTCCCTCGATATTGCTGTAAGTATTTCTTCCTGAAGCTGGTTGGAATCCTGGTACTCATCAATAAGTATCTCATCAAAATATTCAGCAAGTTCATCAGCCACCCCGGTATATTCCTTATCTATGCCATTCTTTCTTACCAGAATATCAAGTGCATAATGTTCTATATCATTGAATTCAACTATTCCTCTGTCTTTTTTCTCTGTCTCCATCCTGTCTGCAAAATCCTTTGACAGCTGCACCATCATTCCAACTGCCATGGCATTAGCGTGAACATCTTCCATAAGACTGTCTATATCTGCTGTAAACACATTCTTAGTAAGACCTGCTATATATTTCTTATATTTATCTCTCTGTCCTTTTACATACTCCTTAAGTTCATCCAAAGCATCCGGCATCTTTTTTGTACTTAGTCTTTCAAAGCTGATGTTTGATATTCTTTTTGCCAGCTCGTTAATATCCTGTGAATTAACAATACCACATATAGCCATATAGTCTGAATTAACAGCACTAAGATATGAAACCGGTCCATCTGGCCTGTTACACACCTCTATCATATATTCATATTTTTTCTTATAGTCACTTATTGAATACACTATGCTTTCATATAGATTGGCAAGTACTTTGTTACTGCTGTTATCTATGCTGGTATATGTATCAAGCACCTGTTCATACCACTCATCCGGCCATGGATTACTTCTTGCCAGAGCATATATCTTTTTGATTATTTCCTCAATATTCGCATCATTTCTCCCAGTACCATAGGCATCTATAAGTTTTATGAACTGTTCATCACCCTTCTGGTAATAGTCCTCAAGCATATCTTCCATTACATCATTTTCAAGAAGTGTTATTTCTCCTTTATCAGCCACTCTGAAACCAGGATCAAGATTAATTTCCGAAAAATGATTCTTTAATATCCACAGGCAAAAACTATCTATAGTAGTTATCTGTGCATTATTAACAAGTGCAATCTGCTTTATAAGGTTAGCATTATTCTCATCCTCATCAAGCATATCATCAAGTCTGTTTCTTATTCTTGCTTTCATCTCAGCCGCTGCTGCTCTTGTAAAGGTTACAACAACGAGTCTGTCTATATCAGTCTGGTTTTCACCTGTTATCTTTTTTACTATTCTTTCTACTAACACAGCTGTTTTACCAGAACCTGCTGCCGCTGATACAAGAATATTTCTGTCTTTAGTATTCATAGCATCAAGCTGCTGCACTGTCCATGACTTTGCCATACACTATTCCTCTTTTCCCACTTCATCTTTACCTGTGTCTTTTTGTTTCTCTTCATTGCCTTTAATCTGTGCCCATATATCATCAGGACTCATATATTCAAGTCTTCTGAATTTAACACCTGGCATATCCTCACTAAATCCGCATACACTGTTATAAGGACAATATGCACAGCTGTTTTCATTTCCCTTCTCATATGGATTAATATGTATACTTCCATCCAGTATTTTTGTTGCTTTATCCAGATTCTCCTTATCAACATATCTGCCAACAGCCAAAAGCTCTTCTGTTGTAAGCACCTTGCTTTTAGATGCATCTATATTTCCTGATTTTCCTACTGTTACAGGAATATTAAGTGACGTCCCCTCTGTAGAATCAAGCTTGCTTATAATATTCTTATTGGAGTTAACAACCCCCTTCATGCGAAGTTCCTTTCTTATAAGCTCCTCGATAGCTGAATCATCCGTCTGCTTTGTTTCCACTATAGGATTATCTATGTTATAGTACAACAATCCGGCAGGAATCACATTCTTACCTTCATGTTTCTTTTTTTCATATGCAATAGCTTCTCTCATGTATGTAAAAAGCTGTATTTTAAGGCCATAATATGTTTTGAACAGATCAAAATCAGCGTGTCCTGTCTTATAATCAACAACCTTGACATATACATTTTCATCATCCTCGCATATATCTATTCTGTCTATTTTACCCTGCATAAAAAAGCTGACATCATGTGGCAGATCCTCTATCCTTGTAAGAAAACCTTTTTCAAATGTATCAGGTGTAAAAAGGCCATCCGCAAGCTGTTTTCCTATAGCCCACAATGTTTTATCTGCAAGATCCTCCATGCGTTTTATAAGATATTCGTTTCGGCTTGTGCTTTTAAGTATCGTATTGCCATAATTATCTGCAACTGCATGTATACTTTCCGATACCAGGCTTCTTCTTTCTTCATCTGACAGCAGTACAAAAGATTTTTTGTTTCTTTTAATATTCTTTGATACATCTTCTATAACTGCATGAAGTATCGTTCCGAAATCATTTACTGCAAACCTGTACTCCTCACGTTCCGAAAGGTCTAGTCCATAACGGCAGAAATAAGCATACTGACATGATGCAAACTGTTCAAACGATGTTACACTTCCTGTTAGTTCTTTTCCATAGAGTTTGAGTGCCACACCATCTGCAAGTATTTTTGCCAGATTCTCATCAGTCCATTCAAGCTCTGTCTTAGGAATCTTTATATATGAATGTTCCTTCGCTGTGTCATCATAAGAAAGCACATTCATCCCAGGAAACATTTTCTTTAACATTCTTACTATATACGATGGTAATATTGCTTTCATATCCATACTGTTATATGCATATGTTATGTATAGCCTTCCTGATGTTTTTGTCATGATAAGATACAGATAGAATCTTTGGACAAATGCTTTCTCCCTCACAGACATTGACAAGGATACCTCCATTTCCTTTAGTTTTTGTCTGTCTGTTTCTGAAAGCACACTTCTGCTGTCACTCTTTTTAGGAACATATCCATCATTTACACCTATAAAGAACATCGCTTTTATGTTATCAAGTCTTGTCCTTTCAATATCACCTATCACCACGCAGTCTTTTGTCGGAGGAATAAGTCCTATCTTTATCTCATCAAAACCAGATGCCATGATACGGTTATATTCTTTAACAGATACTTTTTCACTTCCAAGCAGATGTACTATTTTATCAAACAGCTCCATAATTTTTTTATATATCTGCCTGTACTCATCCCCATGGCTCTTTGCAAGTAAAGACATCTGTTCCTCACAATGCATCCTTACAAGAAACTTATACAGTGCCGTTGTCATAAGTCTTACATTGCCATCTGCTTCCTTTAGTTCTTTATCAAGCTCTGTTAAAGGCTCCATAACATTAAGCCTCAATTCATTAAGCATATTTAAATCCGTTGTTATGCCACTGCTTCTGAACTTTCTACACCACTGCGTACTCCACTGTTTTCTTCCCTTTATGCCTACAGCAAGACAATAGTTATCAAGAATATCTATATTTTCATCTGATAATCCAGTAAGCCCGGTTCTTAAATATCTGAACATACTGTCATAAGTATAATTCTTTTCAATAACATCAAGCACAGCTGTTATCATCTCTACAAGACAGTTATCTGTAACATGCAGCTTCTGGTCAAGGAAATATGGTATATCATTCTGGGCAAATATATTGGCAGCAAGCTTTCCATATACTGATATATCTCCTGTTACTACTGCTATTTCGTTATACCTAAAGCCCTGCAGTCTTGTAAGCTTTAATATTTCCCCTGATACATACTGTATCTCATCTTTAGGTGTGATACCTGCATACATGACTATATCATTAACTTTTCCACTGTAATATCTAAGACCTGGCCTGAATATATTCTTTTCAAGAAATGCCAGCTCCTTAGAGGCTGCAAATCTTGTTAACACTGTATCTTCACCAACTGTTACTTTATCCACATTAATATGCCCTTCATCACATATTCTGTTAAGATGTGCAACAGTATCCTTTGTCATATAAAACAGGCTCTCTATCCCCTCATTTATATTGACATGTTCGGAAATATCTATAGTAAGTGCAACCTTCACTTCTTTGCACATATCAAGAAGTATAGCCATAAGCCTGTACTGCACTGGTGTAAAACCAGTGAAGCCGTCAAATGCTATAACACTTCCACGTATCTTTGATGACTCTGTTACTTTCCTGCACATAAGATCCAGTATTTCTTCTGACGTTATGTAATTGTTCTTTATGAATTCCCTGAAGCCTCCATATATAAGTGATATATCATCCAGCTTCATCCCAAGCAGGCTGTTATTATCCACATTTTTATTAATATCAAGAAGCTTATCAACACTTATGTCATACTGAAGCATTTCTGATATAACTGATTTAAGCTCCGATACAAAGCCTGTATTTGATATGTTGCTCCCAAAGAATCTTAAAGCCTTTTTATTCTGCTCAAGCACTCTTCTTACTATAAGGTTCTTACCAGTATCGTCAAGAACAGGGTAATCTGCTGCCCCAACTTCCTCAAATACTTTATATGCAAGCCTTTCAAAGCTTACAACATCTATGTTAAGTACGCCTTTTCTTGGATGCAGCTCCACCACTCTTTTCTGTGTTGCCATAGTATACTGTTCAGGAACTACTATAATATAATTTTCCAAAGGATTCTTAATTGACTCTTTTATTATGGAATTATATAAATATGTTGACTTTCCTGCACCCGAACCGCCAAATATGTACTGTAATGACATTCTGCATTATCTCCTTTTTTATATCTTCGTTCTATATTTTCACACACTCTCATATATTCTTATAAATAGTATCCAGTATAGGAGGATTTATCTGATGAGTGGCTCTACACGTATATTAGTCATACCGCTTAAGAAACTAATACTAGCATTATGCGTAATTATAGCATTTATTATAATAGCAGCTATATATATACTATCAGACAAAGAACCAGAAAGCCATCCCACAAACGCTGCTGGACAAAATAATTCTATTAACACCAGTGTTACATATTCTCCTGGCGTATATACATCCTCTCTTATGCTTAACGGAAATCCTGTTGATATCCAGGTAACTGTTGATTCTGACAATATTAACAGCATTGAACTTGTTAATATATCGGAATCAGTCCAGACAATGTATCCTATGCTTGCACCATCCTTCGATGAAATTAAAAACGCCGTGATCCAACGTGGTACAACCGCTGATATAACTTATGATTCATCCAACAAATATACTGCAAGCCTGCTTCTTGGTGCTATACAGAATGCCCTTGACAAGGCAGCTGCGTATTAACGATAAAAAAACGTATGTATCAGCCGGCTTTTATACCGGCAATACATACGCTTTTTATCATATTATTATTCAAAATCAGATATCTCATCGCCATTGCTTACATTGATAAATCCAGCATAGCCTCTTTCCTGAAGCTTTGATAAGAACTTACCCATCTTTTTAGGCTTTACGTATAATGAACATATCTTTCCTTCTGCTCTGTACTTTTCAGCTATTCTATATGCATTAGTAAGATCTCCATCATCATACATGACAGCTATCCTGTTTCCCTTGTCTGCAAGATCAACACCGTGTTCCATAAGAATTGAGAATATACGCTCAAAACCTATAGAAAAGCCTACTGCACTCACCTGCTGTCCTAAGAACTTGCCTATGAGGTTATCATATCTTCCACCACCAGCTATGGCTCCCTTAAAATCAATACTCTCTACCTCAAATACAGTACCAGTATAATATCCCTGTCCTCTTACTAAAGAAAGATCAAATACAACATCAAATTCACCATTACATAATGCATTAACTGTGTTTATAATGTATTCAAGACTTTCCGCAGGTGCTTTATCAACAAGAATAGACTTAACAGACTCTAATGTAATCTGCTGTGGATCATCCACTCCTGATAAGAAATCTGTAAACTTGCCTATAGCTTCATCAGCAAACTCTTTTTCTTCAAGTTCCTTTTTTACACCATCAAGGCCAATCTTATCCATTTTATCAAATGTTATGCACACGCTGTCAAGCTGTTCTTCTTCAAATCCACAATCCATAAGGAAAGCACGAAGCAGTCTTCTATCATTAACCTTAACCTTAAAGTTCTTCATGCCAATAGCCTTAAGTGCTCTTGTTGTAGTAAGTATAAGTTCAACCTCTGAATCCCTTGAATCAGAACCGATGATATCTATATCGCACTGTACAAACTCACGAAGTCTTCCCTTCTGTGGTCTTTCAGCTCTATATACTCTGTCCATCTGTATGCACTTCATAGGCAGTGTAAGTTTATCTTTATTATTAGCAAAATATCTGCTCAGTGGAAGTGTAAGATCATATCTTAAACCCATATCTGCAAGAATATTCTCATTTTTTGATGTTACTCCACTTGCAAGTGCCTTATCGAGCTTATCTCCTCTTTTCATAATCTTAAAAATAAGATTAAGATTCTCTCCACCATCGCTCTTATCAAGATTCTCTATATCCTCTATAACTGGTGTCGTTATATGTTCAAAGCCATTAGCAACATATACTTTTAATATTTCATTCTGAAGATAATCTCTTATCTCAACTTCATTAGGAAGATAATCATTTGTACCCTTTACAGATGTAATCTTCATACGGTTGTTACCTCCATTTAACTATTATTACGATGTCAGCCAGACTACGCTTCATCAATAGATCTGCCTATATCATGGCGCATATACTTGTTAGCAAAATCTACCCATTCTGTAGCCTTATATGCGTTAGCACGTGCTTCCTTTAAATCAGCTCCAAGCGCTGTAACTCCGAGTACACGGCCTCCGTTAGTTACAACTTTGCCATCCTCGTTAAACTTAGTGCCTGCATGGAATAAGAAATATGAATCTTTATTCCTGAAGTTTTCCATACCTGTTATCTCAAAGCCCTTCTTGTATTCAAGAGGATATCCATCAGATGCAAGCACTACACATACACATGCATTGTCAGCAAACTTAAGATCCACTTTATCAAGTGTACCATCTATACATGCCTCAAATACATCTATAATATCATTCTCCATTCTTGGAAGCACAACCTGTGCCTCTGGATCACCAAATCTTGCATTGTATTCAAGTACCTTAGGTCCATCAGGAGTTAACATAAGACCAAAGAATATTACTCCCTTAAAAGGTCTTCCTTCTGCTTTCATGGCATCTACTGTTGCCTGATATATATACTTCTTACAGAAATCATCAACTTCCTTAGTATAGAATGGTGAAGGTGAGAAGTTACCCATACCACCTGTGTTAAGTCCCTGGTCACCATCCTTGGCTCTCTTATGATCCTGTGCTGATGACATAATCTTTATAGTGTTGCCATCCACGAAAGAAAGTACAGACACTTCACGTCCTGTCATGAACTCTTCAATAACAATAGTATTACCTGCTGAGCCAAACTTCTTATCAAGCATAAGCTCATCAACGCCAGCAAGTGCCACATCCTTATTCTCGCATATAAGAACACCTTTACCAAGTGCAAGTCCATCCGCCTTAAGCACGATAGGATATTTTGCTGTTTCAAGATATTCCTTTGCATCAGCAGCAGATGTAAATGTCTCGTATGCAGCAGTAGGAATGTTATATTTTTTCATAAGATCCTTTGAAAATGCCTTAGAGCCTTCAAGTATAGCAGCATTCTTTCTTGGTCCGAATACTCTTAAACCTTCTTTTTCAAACACATCAACTATACCACCTACAAGTGGATCATCCATGCCAACAACTGTTAAATCTATGGCGTTATCCTTAGCAAATGCAACAAGCTTATCAAACTCCATAGCCTTTATATCTACACACTCTGCAACCTCTGCAATACCTGCATTACCAGGTGCGCAATATATCTTATCAACCTTAGGACTCTGGCTTATCTTCCAACATATTGCATGTTCACGTCCACCACTTCCTACAACTAAAACCTTCATCTTTTATTCCTCCAGTTTTCGTACTCGTTATACTTAATTGCCAGTATTATCAATACTAATACTGACATCCTTAATATATATATATACATAAGAACTGTATTAGTTATCATGCTCATTAGCAATCTTATTGATAGCCGCAGGGAGCAGCTTCCATTCTGCCTGTTCCATAACTCTTTTCTGAAGAGTTTCCGGTGTATCACCATCAAGAACATCAACAGCCTTCTGGAATATAATCTCTCCTGTATCCATGCCCTCATCCACATAATGAACAGTTGCACCTGTCACCTTTACGCCTTTTGCCAAAGCTGCCTCATGGACATGAAGACCATAGAAGCCAACTCCGCAGAAAGATGGTATAAGTGATGGATGAATATTAATAATTCTATGGCTGTACTGATGAACCATTTCCTCTGGAATTTTAACAAGGAATCCTGCAAGCACTACAAGGTCTACATTAAGTGAGTTGACCTTATCTAAAAGTGCCATATTAAATTCATCTCTTGTCGCATAATCCTTAGGTGATACGCAGTAAGCAGCTATTCCGTTATCTTTAGCTCTTGTAAGTGCATACGCACCAGCATTGTTACTTATAACAGCAGCTATTTCTGTATTAGTAATAGTGCCATCCTTTACACCATCAATAATAGCCTGAAGGTTAGTACCGCCTCCGGATACCATAACAGCTACTCTTAGCATAAAGTAACTCCCTTCTCACCTGCTTCAACACTGCCGATTACATAAGGTGTCTCGCCTGCTGCCTTAATAGCTTCCATAGTTGTATCAACATCCTTAGGATCAACAGCAAGTACAAGTCCAATACCCATATTAAATGTGTTATACATCATATGTTCTTCAATCTCACCATCTGTCTGTAACATCTTAAAGATAGGTGGTACTTCGTAGCTGTCCTTCTTAACAACTGCTCTTACACCATCTGGAAGCATTCTAGGAATATTTTCATAGAAGCCACCACCTGTGATATGGCTGCAGCCCTTAACGCGTACACCAGCATTCTTTATAGACTTCATAGTCTTAACGTATATCTTAGTTGGAGCAATCAACGCTTCTCCAAGTGTTTTTCCAAGTGAATCATAATATGTATTAAGTGATTCCTCTGTGATTGTAAATACACTTCTTACAAGTGAGAAACCATTAGAATGAACACCACTTGATGCTATACCTATAAGTGTATCACCTGGCTTTATATCCTGACCTGTTATAAGGTCTTTCCTGTCAACTACACCTACTGCAAATCCAGCAACATCATACTCATCAACTGGCATAAGACCTGGATGTTCTGCTGTTTCACCACCGATAAGTGCACATTCTGACTGACGGCATCCTTCTGCAACACCACCAACAATTGTAGCTATCTTTTCTGGATAATTCTTGCCACACGCAATGTAGTCAAGGAAGAAAAGAGGCTCTCCACCTGCGCATACAACATCATTAACACACATAGCAACTGCATCAATACCGATAGTATCATGCTTATCCATAATGAATGCTAACTTAACCTTAGTTCCGCATCCATCTGTTCCTGAAAGAAGTACAGGGTCTTCCATCTGCTTAATCTTTTCAAGTGAAAATGCACCTGAGAATCCGCCGATTCCACCTAATACTTCAGGTCTGAATGTAGACTTTACCGCTTCTTTCATTAACTCAACTGACTTATAACCTGCTTCAATATCAACACCAGCGTTCTTGTAATCCATTATTGTCCTCCGTTCTTATGTATCTGTAAGGCTGATATGCTGTCACATATCTTTTCAAGCATCCTCTATACCCTTCAGATATACTCTTAACATTCTTTAGTTGTTTTAGTTTTATTTATTAATAGTTTTTGTAACCAACTTCCTGAAGTCTTGCATCCTTAGCCTGTACACTTTCCTTTAGTTCTTTCGTGTAATTCTTAAGTCTTTCAAGAAGTTTCTCATCTGATGTTGCAAGAATCTTTGCTGCAAGTATTCCTGCATTAGCACCACCATTAATAGCTACTGTCGCAACCGGAATACCTGTTGGCATCTGAACTATTGAATATAATGAATCTCTACCTCCAAGAGAAGTTGTATGCATAGGAATTCCTATGACTGGCATAGGGAATATAGCTGCACACATTCCTGGCAAATGCGCTGCCATTCCTGCACCTGCTATGATTACCTTGAAGCCTTTTTCTTCTGCTGTTTTAGCATATTCGAAGAATACATCTGGTTCCCTGTGTGCTGAGATAATTGTCATCTCATAAGATACACCCAACTTATCTAATATGTCTGCTGCCTTAGCCATAACAGGCATATCAGAATCGCTACCCATAACTATTCCTACTAAAGCCATGTTTAACTTCCTCCCATTCTGATAGAAAAATAACTATCACATAAAATAATATATTATCATGTAATGCATCCATAATATCTGGCAAATCATCTTATATATAATAAAGAATCGTAATCCATTGTCTTACAATTCACATATAAAGCATACAATTATGCAGATAAATAAATACAATACCTATAATATTCTACTTTGTTTTACATATATCGTCAAGATAAACGACGTATTTAAGAAATAAAAGGTTCATTTAACTCCTTTGTTCCATCAAGTACAAACCGTCCATCCTTTATAATAACCGTCTTTTTACCATCATATCCAACAGCTGTTATATCACCTATCTCATCATATGGTATCGTAATATCTGTATGACAGTTAAAATATGCTTTCTCTGGCTCTGTCTTTCTAAGAAGTGAAACCTCATTATCCCTTGATATTATCTCTTTACCGTCAGGATTATACACTGCAACATCCTCAGACCTTGAATAACATGTGTCACCTATCGCAAAGTGAGGTCCCATCTTCTCAACTATAAGTATAGGAAGAAGATATACTATGTCATATTTATTAGCCATAACATAAGCTGTTGTGTTAGTTCCTATAGCAAATTCACCGATAGGAAGAGTGTCGTGGTTATACAGTACGTTTTCTTTAAACAATGCTTTGCCCTTCACCCCATCCTCAAAGTTATCACAGCTATAATCCGTCACAAAACCATCCTTGAAATATACCGAAAGGTTATTAAACTTAATATCATTAAGGTAAACACTGCTTACATTAAGTACACCATCTGTTCCTTTAAGCACTGGTGATGTAAACACTTCTCCCAGCGGAATATTAACATCTGCAAGACAGTTTTCAAAAACAGTTTCCTTATCAGGATTATTAATCTTCATAACAGATACTCTCATATCTGTCTTGTTGTTGTCTTTTCCATGAATTTCAACATATTCTGCTGTATCAAGAACATCTATGATATTCTGCTGTATAGCTTTATATTTTTCATAATCAAGAGTATTTATCTTAACTATTTCATTGAATATTTCAGGGAACTTATCTCCTATCTGTGGTGATGGATAAGCTATTATAGTAAAGCTTCTTTCTTCTCCTTTGATATAACTGTTAACTATACTTCCGGATTCATTATTATACTTAACAAGAAGCTTCTGTTGTTTATCATCAAGATGACAGCACTCAATCGTATCCTCCGGCTCGAAAGGTGTTTCACCAAACACCTCCATAACAGCAGGTCCTCCGTGAACATCAGCAAGCTCACTATGCTTTTCATAAGCACTCTTAAGTGCTCCTAACTTTCTTTCAACAAAATCGCCATCAAGATATAGTGCATTATCGAATCTATGGTCAAAATCCATCTGTTTATTAGGACTTGCACCATAATATCCTATCTTTATATGCATTCTTTTATTGATTGTATTCACTGCAGCTCTGTATATTGTAGGCTTAAGCCCCATTTTTTCAAACTGTTCTATCTCTGCTTTTACAAGTCTTTCAAAACCAAGACAGTATCTTATATTAACTGTTTTCTTTTTATCAAGTGGCTTATTTCCTAATACGAAGCCAATGCGGTATCCTTCTGTAAATGTCCTTGCCATATCGTTTATAGCTTCTTCGCTTAATGTATTAAGATGCTTTGCCATCTTTATCTCATTTTCTGTCACGTATTCGCCATACTTATAAAGATATCTTACATCGCTTAAGTCACTTTCCATAATAATTCTGGTTGCAAAATCAAGCGATGGATCTAGAAGCTCCCTTATCCTGTACTCAATAAAATCATCACTATAATCGCTTACATACCAGTAAACAGCTTCTCCTAACTGGCGATACTGCTCATCTGTTACTATATCCATTCCTATTTCTTTTCTTACGGACTCTTCTGCCTGTGCATCAACAAATATGCAGTATATTTCTATGAACAGCTCCATAACTGCCACAGCATCCGCAAGCCTCTTCTCATACATATAAACGATAAGTCCACGAAGCTCCATATATACCATTGCCATAAGCTTTCCTGTGTCCTCACCAAATGCCTTTGCACACACGCGTGGATTTGCATAGCTTTTATCATATGCCTCATCGGCTACATCTGCATAAAGACTGTTATTATATTCATCAAGCTCCTCTAATGACATATCATCAAAAGCTTTGTTTTCTACATCTGTTTTTAACCTGTCCATAAGCATGATAAATGCAGATACTTTAGAAAAGTAATCCGCATGGCTTTTATTCTTTATTTCACAATCATTATTAATCTGGCTTATTCTTTCAATTGCAAGCGCATAACGCTCTGCTACATTATCATCAAACATATTTATCTCCATACTATTCTTTATTTTATTTACTTTTTTATACTTTAACACTTACATCATATGCTGTTGTGGGGCAAAAGGAATTTTGTCTATAGTCCCATAAGAAATACTGCTACCATAAATACTGCAAGTATTCCGCATAACATTGAACCAACCTTTGATAATGTATAGAACTTATCATCCTCTTTGAAGCTTAAAAGTCCGATAAAAGTTCCTATAACCGATATTAGAAGGCTTAAAAGTCCAAGACTTCCTACTTTAAGTCCAGCATATCCTTCTGCCTTAAATGAAATATATATGCCATATATCAAAGATGCCAATGCCAGAAGTCCCATTATAGTAGATATTATTCCACCAAGTGACTGCCTTTTATCCGAGAATTTGTACTTGTTAAATAATTTCATTCCAATCTCCAACCTTATATAATATATTTGATTTCTTTGCATATTGTTTCTAAAATAACTGCACAATACAATGAAGGATATTTTACTTTTTTCTTAACTTTGTGTATATATACCACAATATATATCCAATAACTCCGCCAAGAGCATTAAGTATTATATCATCCACATCACAGCTTCCAACCTTCGTTATAAGCTGAACCAGCTCTATTGTCAATGACAAACTGAATGTATATAAAAACGTCGATATGAATCCAAGCTTTGATTCCGATGTATATGGCAGATATATTCCAAATGGTATAAATGCGATAATATTTCCAAATATGTTAAGTCTGGCCGCTCTTCCTAAGGCATCATTATCCCATATATACTTCATAAAACGCTTGATTTCCTTTAAAGGTGTAAGGTTATACACATAACCATCCTGTGGTGTTCTTCCCATAGCCTCTGCAAAAAACACAACATACACAAGAACACACATATATATAATAAACAAAAGCTTCATTACTGCTTTATGATTGAATTCTTTTTTCATACTTCTATTATGTCCATCTTTTTACTCTATTTATTTTGTTTACATAATTATTTTTATTCATATAATTATTTTCATTTTGTTTATATAGTTTTTTATTTCATTTGCATAATTCTACTGCATATGTTTTATCTCTTATACCTTTATATGCATATACCTTAACAACGCAATATGCCCGGTACAGCATATATCAACATCACAAAGAACTCACAAGCTTTTACATCTTTATGTATATATATGCCATACCAGGCAGTTAATCCTAATATTTAAAAAAGTACATCTGACTTATGTGCAAGAAGTCTTGCACCATTAACAATCATCATAACACCTGCACCTATTCCAAATGCTATAGTCACAATACCAAACACAAGATTGGATACACCTACGGACTTCATCTTTTTATATAACTTTTCTTCCATACTAATCTCCATTTCTTCATTTAATTAAGTTTATTATAAGACGACTGTATCAAACTATTTTACGGCTATTAGTTTCGCACACCATACTGCTCATAATAGGCGTCTATTGCAGCCTTTAATGTATCATCTATAACAACCTTGCCTTCGCATTCCTTATTATAAAGGTGTTCAACAACATCCTCCATTGTAACAATAGCACTTGTTGGGAACCCATATCTTTCCTTTATCTCATCAAGTGCGCTCATCTTTCCACCAAGACCTACTTCCATACGGTTAAGAGATACCATAAGACCTACAATAGTAACATCAGCTGCCCCTCTTACCTTAGGAACTGTCTCTTCCATAGACTTACCAGATGTAGTTACATCCTCTATCATAATAACTCTGTCGCCATCCTTTAACTTGCTTCCAAGAAATCCGCCCTTATCTGCACCATGATCTTTTTCTTCCTTGCGGTCTGAACAGTAACGTACTTCTTTACCATAGAGCTTAGCATAAGCAACAGCTGTAACTACACTGATTGGAATTCCTTTATATGCTGGACCAAAAAGCACATCAAAATCATCACCATATGTTTCGTGTATAGCCTTAGCATAATACTCACCAAGACGCATAAGCTGTGTGCCTGTTACATATGCACCTGCATTCATAAAAAATGGTGACTTTCTTCCACTCTTTAATGTAAAATCTCCAAACTTTAATACATCACTTTCTACCATGAAATCTATAAATTCCTGCTTGTATGCTTCCATTGTATCTTAAAACCTCCTGTTTATGTGGTCTTACACCATTTTGTTATTTCTTTAATAATATCGTTTTAATCTTACCATAAAACTTTATTGGTTTCAATGTGTATTTGCATTGGCATTTCCATATTTCTGATACACTACCTTTTGCGCTCATTATATCATAAAAAGATAAGAAGCTACTCTTAAGCCTCCACCATACGGTTATAAGTCTTAAGAATAGCTTCTTTAACTACTCATTATATTATTTGCATTTATATAACTTGTATTCTAAGTCTGTAAGCATTATTACTTTCTTACTAAACCTCTTTTCTTTGCAGTAACAAATGCGATTCCTGCCATTCCCATAATTGCAAGTAACATCCACATTGAAGCGTTTGTATCACCTGTCTTAGGTGTTGTATCAGTTGTGTCTGTTGTGCTGCCTGCAGCTGCATCATCTGCTGCATTATTACCATTATCTGGTGTTGTTACTGTTGTATCATCTTTCTTGCCATCATCTGGCTTTGTTATTGTTGTATCATCTTTCTTACCGTCATCCGGCTTTACAGAAGCATCTGCATAAGCAATTGCATATGTTGAGAATTTATCTGTTGCAAATGTTATCTTGCCACTTTCAACCTCTGCCTGGCTGGCTGTTGCAATAACCTCAGCCTTATTATCATGCATTCTTATAATATAGTAAGTTCTTGATACATTCTTATCAGTATTCTTCATTGTTTCTGGTATATCAACAGTGAAGCTGATTTTCTTAGCTGTTTCTTTTACATCTGTTGGTTTTTCTCCACCTACTGTCTTCTTAATAGATATATCAAGATACTGTCCAACCTTAACAGATGCATTCTTGTCTGCTGCTGCCTTAAGTGCATCTTCTATTGCTGCTTTAGTATCTGATGATACTTTATTAGCGGCATCTGTTACACTAATCTTTACATCTACATTCTGACCAGCTTCAATAGCTTTCTTATCATCATCTGTAAGTATAGCATCATTTACCTTATCACTGTCTACAGATACTGCTGGTGCATCCTTATCGCTGTCAAGCTTTGTATCTATCTTGCCTGGCTCTGGCTTATAATTTTCAACAGCTGTGCTAAGACCCTTGTTAGTCCAGTTAAAGCCTGCCATCTTATCGAAAGCTCCCATAGTAGTTTCTGCCTTCCACCATGTATCTCCTGCCTGGATTGTTACTGTGTGGGCATCTGATGCCTTAAAGCCTTCTGGAAGATTTTCTTTCTTAATTGTATAAGTTGTCTCTTCTGTTGTCTTTGCTCCATTAACTGGATTAAAGTACTTGTCAGAACCATAAGCTATGCCATCAAGGTATACACGGTATCCGCCAACCTTTGTATCATCCTTCGCTGCATCCCATGTTATAACGATGTCACCAGCTTCATTTTCCTTAGCTGTAAGCTTAGCATCGCTTCCCCACACAGGTGCCTTGTAGTCATAGTTTTCAAGTGTCTTAACTGTTGCCTCTGGATACTTGTATTCTACTCCTGCATCTGTAAATGCAACTATCTGAACCTTGTTATCAATACCAGGTGTAAGACGGCCTACCTGATTACTTATATTATTAGCTGTCTGATAGTTATTTATCTGATAGTTATACAGTGTCTTAACAAGCTTGCCATTAGCATATATCTTATATCCACGTACTCTTGTATCATTCTTTGATATTCCTGTCCATGTTGCCTGTGCACATGTATATATAGCACTTGCAAGCTTAACCTCTGTGTTATCGCCAGCTGCAATAGCTGATGTATCTTTGTTTCCATCTGTTGTGAATACTGCTTTACCAAGATATGTCTTATTGTTACCTGCCTTTAAGCTGTTAGCTGTATCGGCCTTTTCACTTACATATACCATAAATGTGTACTCAACACCTGATGATAATCTGTCAATAACAACGGATGTATCTTTAATTCCGTCAATCATATCAACCTTTACACCATCAACATATGTGTCAACTCCATAATACACTTCCGTATCGTTATCTACTGCTGTCCATGTAAGCTTAACTGACTTGTCTGAAGCTGTCTGTGTATCACTACCCGAACCACCTGTTGCTGTTTCTTCCTTAAGTAAAGAATCTGCGTTAGCTACTGGTGCGTTTAAGTATATACCATATACCATTGGCTTAGAACCCTGACAGTAATAATAATATGTCTTACCTGCCTTTAAGTTAAATGTCATAATATCATCTACTGTTGTTCCTGTTGCACTATTTGTTACATTTGCTCCATCAGGTGATTCTACAAACCACCATACCTTTCCAGTTGCTCTGTTATGTAACGTAACTGAACAGTCAGTCTTTGCCTTAAATACATATGTTGCTGTACCCTTACCTGGAACCTCTCCACCTGCGTTAGCTGCTGTAGATGCCTGTATAAACTGTGTATATTTAACACCATCTATAGTTACTGGCTGTTCTGGTGTTGATAACTCTGAAAGTACATTAACGCCTGCTGTTTCAAGTGTAGAAACTGTAGCATATGCGCTGTCTTTGTTGTATTCTGTTCCTTCTGTAAGACCTTTTGTAAGATCAACTGACTCCTTAGCTGCTGCTCTGCTGTCTGCTGCCTTTGCTGTTGCTGTCTTAATACCCTTAAGATCTCTTACATTGGCAATATAGTTAGCTGTGTTGCCTGTTGATGTAAATACTACGAATATCTTATGAGGCTTAGTTGTATCTGTTCCTTCTGGAAGTGTTACATCCATCTCATAATCTATATAACCATCTGCCTTAGTACCTTTAAGTGTTGCCTTTGCAATCTCTGCACCATTCTTAGAATCAAGACGTACTGAAACATTCTGTGTTCCTGCATCTGTCTGTCTGTTTACTGGTAATACAAGCTTAGTAAGTCCTGCTATATCGCAGTTAGTATAAGCATAACCCTGTTCTAATCCAGGATATGAAGTCTTACCCTTGTTATGTTCATTATCATAAAGATAACCAATGTTATGAGGTGTGTTCTTTGTTTCTACCTTAGGTACTGTTTTGATAGCATCTGTCTTTCCTTCTGTTGCAGCTACCGCATCATTAAAGAAATCTGCACATTCATCAACACTTGCCGTCCACTCTGTTGTTGTACCAGCATCCGGCTTGTTATCGCCTGTATCTGGCTTATCTGGTGTTTCTGGTGTTTCTTTATAATTCTCAGCCTTTACTGTGTTATCCTTTACAGTCATTCCGCTCATAGCAGCTTTCATATTATCTGTGCGTGCATTAAGTGAATCCCATGTAGTTCCCTGGAATATAAGGTTATTACAATACTGGATGTTATTCCATGCCTTGTCAGTCTTCTTACTTTCTGCTTTCTTGTTATATGATACTGTCTTTACATTGTAAAATACTGAATTGTCACAGCCTATAAGTGTTTCCCAGCCATTCTTGTTCTTGTAAGAACCATTAGAACCTACATTACCAAATGTAATATCCTGGAAATACATATTGTGGTGTGAATGTAATGGCTTGCTTGTATTGCCTACGGGATCAATATCTGCAAGTACCTGTATTGTGTTATGGTTAGCACCATATACTGAAACATTGTATGATGCAAAGTTATAGAACTCACCAATCTCAGCATATTCTGTAGATGATGCTGAGTTAGGATCACCATAGCTTGTTGTGAATACCCAGCCCTGATTAGTATCAGCTACTGCACAGTCACGCATAGTTATGTTAGCACCAAAACCTCCGTTAGTAGGTGCTGACTTGAATCTGAATGCCATATCAATATGGTTCATAACTGTATCTTCAAAAAGAACATCCTGAATACCATTACCTGTGTGGCTTCCTGCTGCAAGACCACCATGACCTTCACGAAGGAAGTTATCAAACATCCATACTTCTGAGTTTGTCTGGATTTCTGAATCTCTTGCGCCCATACCTACTGACGAACCAAAACCTAAGTTATCATCACCTGTATCTGTAAAGTTACCCCAGCAGATTACATTCTGTGAACAGCCATATCCAAGACCGTCACCGTTGTTACCATCATATGAGAATACCTTTACATTAGTTGTTGCTATATTTCTTGAATCAAGAATGTTAACTGAATGGTTTGATGGATTCTCGATAGTGATATCACCAACATAAACATTTTCACAGTTTCTCATAATAAGAAGACTTGAACGTGTTGCATAAGCAAACTTAAGGTCATCTCTTGATACTCCTTCTGATGCTTTTTTGGCTTCATCTGCTGTCTTTGCACTAAATATTGCGTTAAGCTTGGCTTCTTCATATTTACCTGTATTCTTAAGGTACTTATATGCTGAATCCTTTGACTGGATACCCTGATAGAATACGTTTACATTACCGCCTCCAACATATCTTGGAAGACCCCAGTTTTCAGTGTCTGTTGGATCACCAGCCTGAGTATTCTTACCCTTGTTAGATGTATAACCATCTTCGTATATAGTTGAACCGGCACCATACTTCCAGCCGTTACCATAAAGAGTACCTGTTCCTGTTACTCTTACGTTCTTTATAGGATTAGACTCATCTGCTGTCATAGCATTGACAAGTCCCCATCCTCTTGTATCTGTGTAGAATGGATACATGAGAAAACCTATCTCAAAATGGTCACTGTTAGGTGATGCCCATAATGTACCATTAACCTCGAGTGTCATATCACTCTTTAACCATACAGCACCACTGACGAAAACCTTTCCATCTGAGTTTTCAGGTATAACAACCTTTCCACCCTCAGGACATGCATCGATTGCTGCCTGGATAGCCTTTGTGTTACTCTCTATAACTGCATTAATCTCATCATTGTAAGATGTGTAGCCTTCTGTTTCAACTGCACCGAAATCCTTGATATTAACAACCTCTGGTGCTTTAGTTGTTCTTTGCTTTATCTCTTTAGCGCTTCCAAGTTCCTTGCCATCCTTGTCCACAGCTACTACCTTAAATGTATACTCTGTATCTGGTTTAAGTCCTGTTGCTCTGTATGCATGGATATCTACATTAACCATCTCAACATCGCTCTTACCCTGTGTATTATAGTAATCATAGAATGATTCCATATACTTTGCTGCCCATGCAGCGTTTACCTTGTAGTTTTCTCTTGCTGTACCGGCAGACTCACCATTTATGTATACTTTATAATCTGCTACATTATCGTACTTTTCTGGCTTCTGCCACACAAGACCTATACTTGTATCATCATATGCAAGCGTAGGAACCTGTAAATCTGTGATATCACTTGAACCCTTAGTCTTATCAAATAATGGGCTTTCCAGCTCCTTTGTACCAAATGTGTCACTTGATATAACATCAAACACATTCTTGTTGACATACTTGTCATGTCCCTGTGTAGTTGGCAGCCCTGACGCTCCCACTGTCTGCAAAGTGCCGAGTGAACTGACTGTCATAAGTGCTGCAAGTCCCAATGCTGCAGCCTTTCTGAATCTTAACATACTTCCTCCTATCTGCCTTGACTGATATACGTCTGCAATAAAATGTAAATACCATTTTAAACAAAAGAATACTTACTCCCTGAAATATATTCGTTCGCTACACCGAATATGCTAGTAACTTTTATATAAGTCTTTTGTTTAAGTGCCTTGAAAATACATCTTTTTTGCAATTTTGTCAATATTTTAAAGAAAAAGTTTTATCTCTTTGTTACTTTTATACAATTTATTATTATTTTACATACTACAAATGAACATACACTTGTCATTTTCTCTAATAAAAAAACTATTCTATTTTTATATAAGTGCTTAAGTATGTTTTTAGCTCTATTATAATTTTTCCACTTTAATCTTCTCTGTCTTATATTTTTTCTTAAAAAAAGAGCCATGGTTTTACCCACAGCTCATTCTCTCTAAATATGAAGGGGAACAGTAAACATATATTTACTGTTCCCCTTTGATACCTACTGATGTATTATATAACCTTCTTTACCCATCTTCCACTAAAGAATCTTGTTGTAAATATTATTCCACGTATTGTCCAGTCTGCAAACATACCATACCACACACCCATAGGACCCATATCAAATATTCGTATAAGTACTATACTTAACGCAACACGGCAGCCCCACATTGTTATAATAGATGTTATCATAGAGAATCTCACATCTCCTGCAGCTCTCATGCCATATGCCGGAACAAAGGATAATACCCATACAAGCGGCTTCACTATTGTTATTGCACCAACCATCTCTATACACATACGTGCACTATCCGGCTCCATTCCTCCAAGCCTTGTAATAGGACCAACAAATGCATAAACCAGCAGGCACGATGCTATTATTCCAAGCTCTGCTATTCCTGCAAGCTTGACAATATAGTACTTTGCCTCTTCCTTACGGCCTGCACCAAGTGTCTGTCCTACAACTGTCATAAGGCACATTCCAACTCCTATTCCGAATATACCATTCACATTTTCCAGTATATTAGTCATCGCCTGTGCTGCTATGGCTGCTGTTCCAAGTGTTGATACTGTTGACTGTATGGCAAGCTTGCCGAACTGGAACATGCTGTTCTCTATACCTGAAGGCACACCTATTGCAAGTATCGACTTAATAAGTCCGAAATCTGGTCTTATAGCCGTATAATCTTTTACAACTATATCAAGCTTAGGCTTTGACAAAGCTATAAATATAACTACCATACAGAACACTCTTGACACAAGCGTAGATATCGCTGCACCAGAAACTCCTAACTTAAACACAAACATCAGAAGCGCATTACCACCTATGTTAAACACGTTTGATATCACTGACACCATCATAGGATATCTTGAGTTACCACAAGACCTGAATATTGCTGAGCCAGCTGAAAAAAGTGCAAGAAATGGATAGCTAAGTGCCGTAAACAAAAAATAATCCACCGCATTATCCATAACCTCCTGCTCAACATGTCCAAATATCAAAGTAAGAAGCGGTCTTCTGAATATAAGCCCAAGTATGGTTATTGCAAGTGATATCGCCATAACAGTAAGTACAACCTGTCTTGCGGCCTTATTAGCTCCATCCTTATTTCTCATACCAATATAATGTGAGCATATAATCGCTGCTCCTGTTGCCATTGCAGAAAAAAGCTGCACTATAAGGTTATTAACCGAATCTACAAGCGATACTCCTGATATTGCCTGACTTCCAAGATTACTCACCATCATAGTATCAACCATACCCATAAAGGAATTAAGAAGCTGCTCTATTACAATTGGTATAAGCAATGCAAAAAGAGCTTTATTGTGAAACATAAGGTCATGTTTATCAATATCAAATAGTTTTTTCATACTCATAACGTATCCACTCTCCATAGTTCATTAAAAGCATCTACCCGGTATACCGGATAATAGCTGCTAATATAAAAGATTAATCCTTTCTTATGGATTAGTCAACCGATACTTATGGATTTATTGCGGGTTTATGCTAATTATGGATTTGTTATAAGTTCTCCTTTCAAAAAGCGACCCAGATTAACTTTTTCTCTTATCGTGCCACTTTCTCTTCTCACTACAGTTCAAATACAACTCTTATAGTTGTTCCAGTTCCAAGCTCACTATCAAGCTCTATATGTGCATTATCATGCTTTGCGACTATATGCTTAACAATAGCAAGTCCAAGTCCTGTTCCGCCTGTAAGCTTTGAACGGCTCTTATCAACTCTGTAAAATCTTTCAAATATTCTTTGCTGGTTTTCCTTAGATATACCTATTCCGTTATCCTTGACCTCAATGACAACTGCCCTTTTACTGCTATTTCCATAAGTACCATTATTCACACCGCTTCCGCCACCATCAGCATAAGCTGCAGCCTCCCGCTCATATACAGATACCCAGACTCTTCCTCCAGGATTATTGTATCTTATGGCATTGTCGCATAGATTGTAAATAAGCTCGTCGATCATCTGTCTGTCAGCCATTATACTTATATCTTTGCCTGAAAGATTCATTATTACACCATTTTTCTGGGCATTCAGCTCCAGCATCTGTACTGTCGATTTTGCTATTTCATAAAGATTGACACTTTCAAAGGCTTCATCAGAGGATGTTGCATCAAGCTCTGATATCTTGATAATATCATTAATAAGAGTAAGCAGGCGCTGTGAACTCTTATGTATTTCTGTTGCAAAGCGCTTGGCATCATCACCACCAGCCATTCCACTTTCTATAAGCTCAGAATAACCAGATATTGATGTAAGTGGTGTTTTTAGTTCGTGTGAAACATTCGCTGTGAATTCCTGACGCATATCAGCATTACGCATAATATCCTCATGCTGCTTCTTTATTGTATTAACAAAGGGTACCAGCTCCTTATACACCTTTATGGAATCTGATGCATCCATATTGTCTGCTAGAAATTCTATTGGCTCTACGATACTCTTTGTAAGCAGATGTGAGCTTATAGAGCTTATCACAAATAGCATAACACACAACAACACATCTACAGGTAATGCACTTATCATAATACTTGTCATACTGCTTACTTCTCTTGAAACTCTTAACACATATCCGTTATCAAGCTCCACTGCATAATAAAATGAATTCTTCTGCAAGGTTTCTGACTTTCTTATATCACTTCCATAGCCATTTCTTCTGGCTTCAACAACCTCTGGTCTTTCATTGTGATTCTCCATATCTGTCACTTCAACAAGATTATCTACAACCGCATATCCATCACTATTAATGAATGTAACTCTGAGATTGCCATCATAGCTTTCTATTACCTTCTGTTCATTGATAGCATCCGGATCACTTACCATTCCCCACGCATCTGCACCAACAAATATATCAACATAATTGCGCATATCGCCTAAAACCTCACGCTTTAATATGTTGTAAAATACAAATGTAGATATTGCCATTGCTGATACAATCGTGACAAATGCGAGCAACATACATTGTATGTTAATTCTTTTCTTCATACGAACTCCTTTTAAGCTTAATGAGCCTCATCATCCATAAAATAGCCCACATTTCTTACTGTCTTTATATAATTACCAGCATCTCCGAGCTTGTGTCTTAGTGTCTTTATATGGACATCAAGTGTTCTTGATTCCCCCTCATAATCTGTACTCCATATCCTATCCATGATATTATCTCTTGTAAGCACGATTCCCCTGTTAAGAGCAAGATACTTTAAAAGTTCATATTCCTTGTATGTAAGCTCTACTGGCTTATCTGCAACATAAGCAACACGCTTCTCATCATCTATGAATAACTGACCTATTCCTATAAGCTTCTCTTCACCAGTTCCACCAGCCCTTCTAAGAACCGCCTTTACCCTTGATATAAGCTCCATAATTCCAAACGGCTTTGTTATATAGTCATCCGCTCCCATATCAAGACCTTTAACCTTATCTATCTCTGTTGTCTTAGCCGTAACCATGATCACAGGAACTCTTCTGGTTTCCGGAACCTGTCTTAGCTTTCTTAGGATTTCAAGCCCATCTTCATCAGGCAGCATTATATCTAAAAGAACAAGATCGGGAATACGTTCCCTCATCAGCTTATGGAAGTCCTTTCCGCTGGCACACTCTATAACTGTATGCCCTGCATTCTTTAACGCAAAGCCTTCAATTTCGCTTATATTATTGTCATCCTCAACTACATATATGTATGCCATGTTCATCTTCCTTTCTGTTCTTATATGATCAATAGTAAGTGTACTTGAGCTTTACGGCTCTACTGCTGCTATTTAAAACTGCGTGTTTCCGGCAGTCTGTATTTTTCCTTATAAGTCTTATAATCCCTTGCAAACTGCTGATTATCTTTATTCTTTATTCTGTCAAGATATTCATGTGCATCGAATTCCAACTGGTCACTCTGAATAACATCCACCGCAATATTAGAGCAATGGTCTGCTACCCTTTCCAGATTATTAAGAATATCTGAATGTGCGAAACCAAGTTCAATAGTACACTTACCCTCACGAAGTCTTCTTATATGTCTTGCCTTTAGTTCTACTGCAAGAGTATCTATAAGCTCTTCTAAAGGTTCAACCTTATCTGCCTCATTTTTATTATTACTCTTAAATGCATCAAAGGATATATCTACCGCTTCTCTTACCGCTGAACTTAATATATCAAGCTCAGTCTCTGCCTTGGGTGAAAACTGCATATTCTTTTGCTGCAGTTCTCTTGCCGAGTCACAGAGATTACATGCATAATCTGATATTCTTTCGAAATCTCCTATACAATGTAACATAACATTAAGCATTTCTGAATCCTCTTTTTTTAGATTCTTCGTACTTATCTTCATTATGTATGTTCCAAGTGCATCCTCATACTTATCTGCCCTTGTTTCAAGTTCTCCTACACGAAGTGCCTGTTCTTCATCATATCCGCCTATAAGCGACATAGATATGAATAAAGACTCACGCGATATATCTGCCATCTTATTAATAACCTGTTTGCAATGCTCTACAGCAAGACTAGGTGCCTCTAGGAATCTGTCATCGAGTAATGCGAATTCATTCCCGCTTCTGTTATCCATGATTCTTTTCTCATCATCATCCAGCTTAATAGTAGCATATGCCAGTTTCTCCAGCACATTTCTTAAAGGAAGCAGATATGCTGTTGTTACTATGTTAAATGTGGTATGTATTACTGCTATTCCGAATTCCTGTGCTGTCAGGTTTAAGAATGAAAAGTGTATTACTGCATTTAAAGCATAGAATACTATCATAAATGTAACAGTACCAATCACATTAAAGTACAGATGAATAATAGCAGCTCTCTTACCATTCTTAGTTGCTCCAATACTTGAAAGCAAAGCTGTAACGCAGGTACCTATATTCTGTCCCATAATGATAGGAAGTGCTGTTGCATAGCTTAATATACCTGTTGAGCATAATGCCTGAAGTATACCTACTGATGCTGATGAGCTCTGGATAATAGCTGTAAACAGCATACCTGCAAGCATTCCAAGCACCGGATTAGAAAATGCTGTAAGTATTGATGCAAACTGTGGCACCTCGGCAAGTGGTGCAACTGATGAGCTCATAGCATCCATGCCGTACATAAGAAGTGCAAAGCCTATCATTATCTTTCCTGGATTCTTTAAGCTGTCCTTCTTTAAAAACATCAGAAACACTATGCCAACTGCAGCAAGAACTGGCGAAAATGAGGTTGGCTTTAACAGGCTTATGAATATATTACTACTCTCAATACCTGTAAGACTCAATATCCAGGATGTTATAGTCGTACCTATATTAGCACCCATTATTACGCCAACTGCCTGGCTAAGCTTCATAATACCAGAATTCACAAAGCCTACAACCATAACTGTTGTGGCTGATGATGACTGTATTACTGCTGTTACGCCAGCACCAAGAAGTACTGCCTTCAACGGATTTGATGTAAGCTTTTCGAGTATTTTTTCAAGCTTTCCACCTGAGGCGCCAGTTAATCCTTCACCCAACAGATCCATTCCATATAGGAATACTGCTAAGCCACCTATTAATGATAATACACCAAATATGTCCATATTTCCTCCAAATCTTTGTCTGTTTAATCTGACTTCATTTATTCTTTACATTTTGGAGTGTAATTCACGTATATAAATGTTATATGAACCTTATGTAAATTCTGTGTAAATTCTTATCATTAAATTATTATCACTAAATTATTACCATTAAATTATTACCATTAAATTATTGTAGTTTTATATTCTCAATTTATTTATCGTCTGGATGTTCACCTGTTATTGAGAATATAACCCATTCTGATATATTGGTAGCGTGATCGCCTATTCTCTCAAAATACTTTGCAGACATGAGAAGATCAGATGCCTGCTCACCAACCTCTGCATTCTCATGTATCATATTTATAAGCTCCTTCTTTACCCTGCCAAAAAGCTCATCTACTATATCATCATGTGCTATAACTTCCTTTGCCTTATCCATATCCTTATTAACAAATGCATCTACACTCTGCACAAGCATATACATAGTTTCCTTAGCCATCTGCTGAATGTGATCAAGCTTCTTGATATAAGACTGGTTGGAAAGTTCAATAGTAATCTCTGAAATATCAGAAGCGTGGTCACCTATTCTCTCCATATCTGTGATCATCTTGAGTGCTGAGGATATAAGTCTTAAATCTCTTGCAACCGGCTGCTGCTGTAAAAGCAGTTTAAGGCACAACTGTTCAATCTCTCTTTCCTGATGGTCTATCTCTTCATCATAATCTATGACAACCTTAGCAAGCTCTGTATCCTGATTCACAAGTGCCTTTACTGTATCTGCTATTGCCTTTTCTATCATTCCACCCATTTCTATAAGCTCGTCATTAAGCTGTACTAACTGTCTGTCAAATCTATTTCTCATATTATCCTCCATTCTTGCGCTATTTCTTTGCGCATCTCAAGTTTGTGCGCAGCACAAATCACGTATATTTCTGTATACAAAAATACCTCCACTATAATACAGCTATGTACATAGTGAAGGTTAAATGTTCAATATACCAGCATCCTGCTGCCAGTATAATATGCTGTGTGTAAATAAGCAGACATTCAGCTCCTGTCCCTGAATATTATGTATCTTCTGTTAAGTGCCCTTAACGCATTCCTGAAAGCCTTGGCTCTCTTAGGATACTTAAACATAGCACCAACCTTATTATACAGATAGAACATGTATACAAGAACCTTGTTAAATGAACCTATCCTGTCCTTGGTTGTATGTCCATATCTTGTACCACCAACCTTAGGATGATTCTCCTCCTTGTAATATACAATCAGGTCATCAACAGTCCTTATTGTTTCAGGGAGCAGCGCATATCCAAGACCTACACAATCACTGCCATGTGCATCACTACCTGCGGTAAGTGGTACTTTGCAGTCGCTTGCAAATCTTCTGGCATATCTGTTGCTTTTATTACTTTCACAGGCATTATAACCTTCAACGAAATCAAAATGTACCATATGTGCAATCTGCTTTGGCTGATTCCAATACATAGTAGAAGCAAAGCTCATAAAGGGTTCTCCATAAGGATGTGCCGGACCTAATATTCCATCGCTGCAATGAACTATATAGATGAGCTTATCAAGAGTTAAACCTTTATATCTTAATAACTCATACACCTCATCAGGGGTATCTGATGGGAGTATGACTATAAAATGTCCGAATTCAAGACTATCATACTCTATACCTCTTAAAACAACGAAATCATCATACTTCTTTCCCGAATTCACATATGCTTCATAACCACCATATGAGTCATGGTCTGTTACAAGCATTCCACCGAAGCCCTTACTTCTTAATATCTCAATGTAATCTTCTATATTAACCTTTGCATCTACTGAACCCTCAGCCGTATGACAGTGCATATCAAACTTTACATATTTCATATATCTATAACCTTTGCCCTTCTTAATTAGTATTAACTGTTTTATGCCTTATTTATGCTCATTATACTTCCATACTATACTAATAACAAGTGACAAAAATATGAAATATCAGCCAAAACGTCCTGTTATATAATCCTCTGTTTTCTTGTTCTTTGGCATTGAGAATAGCTGCTCTGTATTTCCATATTCAATCATTTCTCCTAACAGGAAAAATGCTGTATTATCAGATATTCTTGTTGCCTGCTGCATATTATGAGTAACCATTACAATGGTATACTGATTCTTAAGCTCTATTGCCAGGTCCTCTATTCTTGATGTCGATATAGGATCAAGTGCTGAGGTAGGTTCATCCATAAGTATTACTTCCGGTTCTACCGCAAGTGTTCTGGCAATGCACAATCTCTGCTGCTGTCCACCTGATAAACCAAGCGCTGATTTCTTTAATCTGTCCTTTACTTCATCCCATATAGCAGCCTGCTTTAAGGCTCTCTCAACAATTATGTCAAGATCTGCTTTCTTATGTACTCCAAACAGTCTTGGACCATATGCTATATTATCATACACGCTCTTAGGGAAGGGATTAGGCTGCTGGAATACCATTCCAACTCTGTGTCTTAATGTTATATCATCCATATCTGTGAATATATTCTTTCCATCAAGACGTACATCTCCATCTATAGTCACATTATCAACAAGATCATTCATTCTGTTAAGTGTCTTTAAAAATGTTGACTTACCACATCCAGAAGGACCTATAAAGGCAGTTATCTGATTCTTCTTAATATTCATATTAATGTCTTTTAATGCATGAAAAGCCCCATAGTGAAGATTAAGGTGACTAATCTCAAACTTATTATCATCGCTGCCGGCTGCTGTAAATATTCCCGAACTATTAACTGTATTATCCATATATATTCCTCATTTCTATATTAAAAGTTATGTATATATCGTATATACCTTTTCAGACCTTCCAAATATATTGCATCTGCTTTATGCCTTCTCTCCGGCATTCCTCTTATTAATCTTATTGCTTAATATATTGGCACCAATACTGAATGCAAGCACAAGTATAAGAAGTACTGCTGATGCAAGATTCGCAAGATTCTGGTCTTGTCCGTTTACCTGCAGATCCCATATCTGTAAGGAAAGTGTTTCTGCAGAACGGAAAGGATTAAGAGGACACGTAGAAGATGAAAGGTCCCAGTTAGACCATCTTATATTCGTGCCTGAACCTGTTGTATACAGAAGTACTGCTGCCTCGCCAAAGCCACGTCCTGCTGCGAGAATAACACCTGTCATAATTCTTGGAAGGCAGGCTGGCAATAATACATGGAATATAGCCTGCCAGCGTGTTGAGCCAAGTCCCATACTAGCTTCGAAATATCCTTTTGGAAGTCCCTTAATAGCATCCTCTGTTGTAGTTGTTATAAGTGGCAGTGTTATTATTGATACTGATAGTGCTCCTGCCATAAGGCTCTTATCCATTCCCATAATAACAAGGAATATAAGATATCCAAAAAGTCCTACTACGATTGATGGAAGAGATGAAAGAGTTTCTATACATATTCTTATAAACTTTGTAACAGCTCCTCCCTTAGCGTACATAGCAAGATATATTCCTGCAAAGGTTCCTATTGGAACTGTTATAAGCAGTGACAAAAATACAAGATACAACGTATTAAATAACTGGTTTCCTATGCTTCCTCTTCGTGCAAATCTGAACATAGATATATCTGCGCCGATAAAGCCTTTAATAATTACATATCCAGCAAATGCAGCTAAAAGAACAAAAAAGAAGACTGCTATGGCGTAGAATATGACTGTCATTATGCTGTTTTGTGCCTTTGCACGTTTAATTCTATTCATAAATATATGCTCCTTTAATCCTGCTTTGCCGATGTTAACGCACTCTTTTTAGAGACGGCCTTAGCTCCTGCATCCTCTGGTTTCTTTCTTGATAATATATGTATAAGGAATATAAATAATAATGATATGATAAACAGAAGTAAAGCAAGTGTCCACAACGCTGTCTTTGTTTCTCCGCCTTCCATAGCATTACCCATCTGGGCTGTTATTTCTGTTGTAAGTGACTTAGTTGTAGAGAATATGCTTTCAGGAAGTGCTGTTGTCTGTCCTATAACCATAGCTACTGCAAGTGCCTCACCAAAGGCTCTGGCAAGACCAAGTATTATTCCTGAGAATATGCCTGAGGCTGAAGCTGGTAGTACAATCTTGTATATGGTCTGCCAGCGTGTTGAGCCCATACCATAGGCTCCCATCCTGTAATCCTTAGGAACTGCCCTTATTGCATCTGCTGCAACGCTTGTTATCGTAGGAAATATCATTATTGCAAGCACAAGTCCTGCTGCAAGTATCGAATGTCCTACCTGCCTATGAAATATATCCCTTATAAAAGGTACTAAAACTGTAAGTCCTACCCATCCATATACAACTGATGGAATTCCTGCAAATATCTGTATTACAGGACGATAGAATTTCTCACCGAACTTAGGAGCAATTTCTGTCATAAATATAGCTGAGCCAAGTGCAAATGGTGTTGCTATAAGCAATGCAAGTCCACATGTACTAAGTGAACCAACTATAAATATAAGTGTACCTACGCTTCCTCCACCTTCCATATTATCAACTGGTGCCCAGTCTGATGAAAAAAGAAATTCTCCTATTGAATGATGGAACTTTAAAAACGTTCCAGAGCCCTTATATACAAGGAATCCACCTATTCCCAATGTAATAACTATAACGAACAAGCCACATATTGTAACTATACTCCGCCACAGATATTCCCTGGTAAACATACCTCTCTTACTGTTCATACATTCTCCATTCTAATGTCTGCTATATCACGATTATAGGCAGGCACCACTTATATTATCGTGCCCGCCTCTTTATAATCTCTTATGCAGTATCATTTATCATTGCTAACTGCAATGATAAATGCAATGCTAACTGCATTAATATCTGGTCATCAACATATATATTTTACAAGTTAATTAATTAATATTTATTATTTGTGTTCCTTAACTGTCATCTTAGAAGATACGCCATATCCTAAGGCTTCCATCTTCTTACCGTATTCATCTGACATAATGTAATCAAGGAACTTCTGAGATACTTCATCAGCATTACCCTTTGTATACATATGCTCATATGTCCATACCGGATACTTTCCAGCGTATGTATTCTCAAGTGTAGGCTCTACACCATCAATTGATACTGTATCAACACCAGGATTGCTTACAAGATATGATAAAGCTACATATCCGATTGCGCCCTTTGTTGTCTTTACATTCTGTAAAAGGACACCTGAATCATCTGTTTCCATAGACTTGTTAGATGCTTCGCTTGCACCGTCAAGTGCGTACTTCTTAAATGTTGCTCTTGTACCTGAAGATTCTGGGCGTGTAATAAGTACGATTGCTTCATCAGCACCACCAACTTCCTTCCAGTTAGTAATCTTACCTGTGAAGATATCTGTAAGCTGTGCCTTTGTAAGATTCTTAACACCGCTTGCTGTTACATCCTTGTTTACGATAGGTGCCATAGTTACAACACATACCTTATGGTCTACAAGTGCTGAAGCCTTTGTTGCATCAAGCTTTTCTGCAGCTTCTACATCTGAGTTACCAATATTAACTGTTCCTTCTGAAACCTGCTTAAGACCTTCTCCTGATCCACCTGCATCAATTGTGATATTTACATCTGGATATTTTTCATTAAAAAGATCTGCTGCATCATCTACAAGTGGCTTAAGTGCTGAAGAACCTGCTGCTGTTATACTTCCGTTAAGCTTTTCTGCCTTTGCGCTGTCATTTCCATTATCTGAACTGCTACTTCCACAGCCTGCTAATGCTCCTACTATACATACTGTGCTAAGTGCAATAGCTACACTCTTTTTCCAATTAAACTTTCTCATAATCATCCTCACTTTTCCTTCTGACTGCTTATGTCTGATTTTTTCAATTTCTAATCCGTATCTGCTTTCTGATATCTGATATCTAATCAGCTTTACAGTCTGTTTTTCAAACTATTGTTTTGTTTTTATCAACTGATTACAAGACTTAAGCCATAACAGGTGTTACGTACCATCCGTTATCAACTTTACCTGTACCTCATTGACAGTTAACAGAATAACAACGGTATGTAAAATGTAATACCGTATGTATGAGAAATCTGTGTAAAGTGTTCGTAAATTGAAATAAGGGATAAAAAATATCGCCAGCCATGACCTGACTGACGATACTAAAATTTTATTATTTATCTTTTAACTTAATTTATTTCATTTTAACTTAGCCAATGTTAAAATGCACGTTTTTAAGTTATTTTAATTATTGCATGTAATTATTGCAATGCTGCCTTCCTGCTTAATACTCTATATTCAATAAACTTTTCTAATATAAACAGGCAGCCTATAATCAAAGGCATAAAGACACTTATATCTATCAGGCTTCCACCTTGATTATCCGGATCTATTACTCTTATAAATATAGCTGCCATCTGTCCTGTTATAACGAAGGGGGCTACTATACGTGCTGTTAATATAACCTTTACACGCCTTAACACTGATATATCCACAGGTATGTACCTGTATTTCTTAAATATATTAACGCTCCTTCCGTTTTCTCTCACATATGACACATATGCAGTCACGCCCTGATATACAACAAATATAAATACTGTCAACGAAATAATAACCCTCTTATCGTCTGATGAATAATCATACTTAAAGCCAAACATAGCTGACATAAATACACTAAAAATCAAGCCAAGATAAATAGCTATATATGTCCCTTTTGTTTCTTTTACCATACGTTTTTTCCAGTTTTCCCGTTCTGCTTTTAACAGCATTTTTATACCTGTGTCCATATACTCCCTCTTTTCTGCGCTTATTTTCTATATACATGATGTCGGGGTCAAAAGCCCCCGACTTTGATACCTACGTATTGTTCCATTCTACGCACTCCCACGTCTACGCTATGCTTCGGTCAGTGCTAAACATGTGCCACTGGCACATAGCACCCTGGTATCATATACACTCCCTAAGTGAATATCTCCCATCTTCTACATCCATAATATAATCAGCTATCTTGGTAATGTCTTCATCAAGATGTGTCGCCATAAGAATAGTCATATCATATTCAGCTACAAATTCCTGTAATATCTTTAGAAAATCATCCCTGAATACAGGATCAAGATTGGCAGTCGGCTCATCCAGTAATAACACCTGTGGTCTGTATGCTGCTGCAAAAGCAAGCTGATACTTAAGCATTTCTCCTGTTGACAGCTTTCCTAAGCTGCTGCCTGAATTAATATTCAGATTTTTAAGCATTTTACGATATTCATCGCTGTTCCAGTTTTTATAAAATGGTGCATACAGCCTTTCATTTTCATATGCATCCTCTTCCATAAAAAATGTTCTCTCCTGAGAAACAACGCCTGTTATATTTTTTATCTGTGTTCTGTTCTTTACCACATCAATGCCATCTATGTAAATATTCCCCTGCATTTTATCATACATTCCAAGAAGCATACGAAGCATTGTTGATTTTCCGGCTCCGTTATCTCCCTGTATGCCCACGATATAGCCTTTAGGAATATTTATAATTGCCGGTTTTATAGAAAACTTTCCTAACTTTAACGCAGCATTTTCAATTCTTATTATATTTTCTTCCATTACTTTTCCCCCAGCACACGAACCATATCAATCACATCATCCAAGGTCATGCCCGCATTGAAACATTCCTTTAAAATATCTGACATACGGTTTTCTATATTCATCATCTGTTTTTCTCTTAAATGGTCATTTTTCTGCTCGCATACATAAAATCCTCTTCCGGGAACAGACTCAATAACGCCTTCCTTTTCCAGTTCCTCATAGGCACGCTTTGTTGTGATCACACTTACAGTAAGCTCTTTTGCAAGAACTCTTATGGACGGCATGCCTTCCCCCGCCTTAAGCTCACCATTTATCACCGCATCCCTTATCTGATTGACAATCTGTTCATATATTGGCATATTTACTGTATTTGAAATAACTATTTTCATACATAACCCCTATTATATTTTTTTAATATATTCGTAATCTGCCATACTGCTAAACATTTTATCCTGATACTTTATCCTGCATACCAGAATAAGAATCACAGAACTTACCAAAATCAATAAGACAATAATTACATTAACGCTCTCTGTACCTGCTGTCTTATCTGTCTGTACAGCCATCATAAACGATACTACCATTGCTAATTTTATTCCAAATGTTAACCAGAAACTGCACACACTTCTTTTAACTATATATAGTGAAAATATATTACTATACAACAAACTTGCTGATAATATAACCTCGCCTAAACACACAATAAGCGCTGATGTATTTCCTCTCATATATTCGATACATCCAAAGGGTAATACAAAAATGATAATCAACCATACATATACAGCAAAAAACTTATACCTCTGTGCTTTCCTTATAAGTTCTTTTCTCTGCTCTTTGGTATACGGTGCAATATACATATAATCAGGAAGCACAAATACATTTAATCCTGATGTGGCAATCTCTGGATTGCAGGTTACAAGCAAAAATAAATTTAATGTATATATATACACGTAACCACTGACCATAAAAAAAGACCAGCACACAACTGCTATTAACGAACTAATAAGTGAAATATAACTATTCCTTAAAATATTTCTCTGCAATAGCTTCGGCATTTTTCTCCCCTCCTTTTACAAAATAATACATAAACTCCCTGATATCAGGTATATGTTTTTCCAATCCATCTTCTATTCTGTACCACTTTGAATTAACTACCATGGCACTTGTGCTGTAAGTGTTCTTCTCCTTATATACAACCGCTTCATCCGGTATAAGATTACACTTATAATCCTCACCAGTAACAATCCTGAAACGCTCACACATTTTATAGCTTTCTGTATAAAATAACATTCTACCCTTCTGCATATACGCAATATAGTCGGCAATCCTGTCAAGCTCTTCCGTTATATGTGTCGCTATAAGTATGCTTTTTTCCCCATCTGCTACAAGCTTTGTACATAGCTTAAGGAACTTTTCCCTGAAATGCTTATCAAGCCCGGCAGTCGGTTCGTCAAATAAAAACAGCTTAGCATTATGTGATAGTGCAAATGCTAACTGTGTCCTTGTTTTCATTCCCTTGGAAAGCTTCTTATATTTCTGTTTTTTATCAAGTCCGAATTCTTCAATATAATTAAGATACAATTCCATATTGAAGCTATGATATAACTGTCCATAGAACTTTCCTATCTGCCATAATCTCATATTTCCGTCAAAAAAGCCGTCATCAGCAAATACTATCCCCAGCCTTTCCTTGGCTGCCGCCTCATTAAGCCGCATATCACAGCCGTCTATAACTATACTTCCGGATGAACTGTAAAGTCCCATAAGTGTACGCATAAGTGTTGTTTTGCCTGCTCCGTTTTCGCCAATCAACCCACAAATATGTCCCTTTGGAATGTGGAATGTCATATTATCAAGAAGGTATGAATTGCTGTCGGGATTTATTTTATTAAGATTACTGACTTCTAACATTTAGCGTTCCCCCCTGTCTTTTTGGTAGTTTATAAAATTGTCCGTTTTATTATTTTTATGTGATAGTCTTTTATGTGATATAACACCATGTGATTAGTACAGCATTAATATTTTAACTTATTTTTATAAATACATATTATAAAACAGAAAAACTGTACATGTACTGTATATATTAATATATACAGTACATGTACAGTTTTGTCAAGAGCTTGTTGTCTAATTAAAAATCTTATTAAAAATCTCCTGGCTTTACGTTAGCTGGAAGTAACGAGCCATATTCTTCACCAGCCTTTGACTTATTAAAGTCTTCTTTTATCTTCTTCTGCAATTCAGGAGATTCTATTACTCTTAATGCTGCCTGTGCAAGGATACCTGCTGCTCTGTGCATACCCTTATGTGCTATGCTGCTTTTTCCCTGTGCAACTACTGACCAGCCATGCATAGTGCTGTCCTTTGCCATAGTTGTTACTGTTATGGAACCCATAGGAGCTATCCAGCTTACATCTGCAACATCAGTACTTCCTATTGGAATACTTTTCTTTCCTTTTTCATATGAAGCATCTATATTATCTTTTAAATCATATTCCATAGAATTAAACTGGCTTGCATATTTATATTCCTCATCTGTGTATTCCACTAAAGGACTATCTATTATGCTGTCCTCCATAATCATATCCATTGCCGGAACTGAAAGAAAATCTGCATATGCGCTGACAACTCTTATATCGACCTTCGTTCCTGTCATAAGTGCTGCCCCTCTTGCCACGTCCGATACTCTTTCTATAAGCTCCTTAACATACGATGCCTTTGGGGCACGTAATGCATATAAAAGTGTTGCCTTATGTGGAACTATATTCGGTGCACTTCCACCTGCATTAAGATATGCATAATGCATCCGGCTGTCCGTTTTAACATGCTCTCTTAAATAATTAACTCCCACGTTCATAAGCTCGCAGGCATCCAGAGCACTCCTTCCATCCTCAGGACAAGCTGCTGCGTGTGAACTTTTTCCTGTAAAGTCATATATAACCCTGACATTAGCAAGTGTTTTATTCATAATTCCTGTTTCAAACATTGGATGCCATGCATAAGCAAAATCAACATCATTAAAACAGCCTTCTCTTACCATAAATGCTTTTCCTGCACCACTCTCCTCAGCAGGACATCCATAATAACGTACAGTGGCCTTTATATTGTTCTCTTCGATATATTGCTTTATAACACAGGCAGCCTCCATAGCACCTGTTCCTAAGAGATTATGTCCACATCCATGTCCTGCTTTGCCCTCTTCTATGGCATTCTCATATGGGCAGTCTGCATACTGGCTTAGTCCAGGAAGTGCATCGAATTCTCCTAAGAATGCAATAACCGGCTTTCCTTCTCCTGCTTCTGCAACAAATGCTGTCTTAATTCCAGCTATTTCCTCAGTTACTCTAAAGCCTCTTTCCTTAAGAAACTCTATCTGTATCCTTGAGGACTGGAATTCCTGATATCTCGTTTCAGGATGCTCCCAGATTTCATCACTTACTTCCTCAAACTCCTTAGTATGAGCTTTAAGAATTTCATTTAATCTTTGATTCATATTGATTCCTCATTTCTATGCTTTTTTAAGTAAATTGTACCAGCTACTAATACGCTTACCCCTATTATACATAAAAAAAGCAAAGTACGCCTGTATCAATACAATACAAAGTGCCTTTGCTTTACTGCTGTAAAAAATATATAATTAAGGTATTATATGATGTCGGGGTCAAAAGTCCTCGACTTTGATATCTACGGATTGTTCTGTGCTCAAGAAATAATTGCTTAAGCATTTACACATCCGCTGGATTTACATGCACCATTATATGCTTTACCTTAGGAAAGCTCTTCTCTATGTCATCGTGCACTGTTTCGGCTATTGTATGTGCCTTGCTAAGTGTATACGAGCCATCTGTTTCTATCTCTAAATCCACATATATCTTATTACCGAATATACGTGTCTGGAGCATGTCGATTCCTAATACATCCTCATGCTTCATAACACATTCCCGTATCTGGCTGACTGTAGCATCATCACATGCGTGATCCACCATCTTGTCTATGGCATCCTTGAATATGTCATACGCTGCCTTTATGATAAATACGAATATTATCAGACTGGCGATTGAGTCCATAATAGGAAATCCTAATCTTGCACCAGCAATACCTATGAGTGCTCCTATTGATGAAAAGGCATCTGAACGGTGATGCCATGCATCCGCCATAAGTGCACTTGAGTCTATCCTTTTAGCATTATATCTTGTATACCAGTACATAGCTTCCTTACTTACTATTGATACAATAGCTGCAACAAGTGCAAGAATACCTGGAACTACTATGTTGTTATAATCTCCGCTGGTTATATTTTTAAGTGCAGCAGCTCCTATACCAAAGCCTGTTATAAACAGCACCATAGAAAGCACTATCGCAGCAACACACTCTAATCTTTCATGTCCATAAGGATGTTCCTTATCTGCTTTTTTTGAAGCAAGTTTTATTCCAATAATAACGACAAATGTACTAAAAACATCAGATGCCGAGTGTATGGCATCACTTATCATCGCATTTGAATGTGCTATAAAACCTGCTATAAGCTTCATAACTGACAGCAGTATATTACCAATAATTGTTACGAAGGATACCTTATTAGCTACTCTCTGAAATTCATCCTCCGATACAATTCCATTCTGTACCCCTGCTTTAGCTCTGATACTTCCTGAAATATTTTCTTTCTTTTCCATTATTTCATTCCTCCTGTTAATAAGACTTATCCGATATCACATATATAAATATAAATATGAATATATATCCATATATGTTCTATCTGAGTAACCCTATAACACTAAAATATGTGGGAGTTGTATGCGAAATGCATATAATAATAAATATATAAAACACCCACGAATCAGTATTAGCAACTACTGTCCCGTGGATAGAAAAGATTCCACTGTCACACATGTGACCCGACTCCTGGATTACACTTTTATATTATGATGTGATTTAATCTTATTATCACATAACAAACATATATATCATATAATCCCGGTCTGCTCAGTTTGTACTGTAGATTTATATGCAGTGCAAAGAGTTTATTATTGTATATCACGCGTATATATTGTTTGTCAAGTATAACATTATTTATTGTAATCTAACATTTGTTTGATTACATTTATCAACCCATTTATCAGCAGACTTCACTTGAATAAAATATTAATTTACCGGCAATTATAATTCTTATCGGCAAAATATCCCGCATATTCATTGTATGAAAAGTTGAGATATTTTGCCGGTAATGATATAATAATTCCTGTTAATAATTATGATGGAGGTGAATACAATGTATCTAAATGTCAAAGAAACTGCAGAGAAATGGAAAATTTCCGAAAGAAGTGTACGAAATTATTGTTCACATGGAAAGATACCCGGCGCTATTATTGATGGTAAATCATGGAAAATACCCAAAAATGCAGTTAAACCAGTCAGAAAGAAAAGAAACGCAATGATACCCAGAGATTTACTTACCCGTCTTACTATTGAAAAAGAATCCGGAATTTCCGGTGGAATATACCATAAAATTCAAATTGATTTAACTTATAACTCCAATCACATCGAAGGCAGCCGGCTTTCACATGACCAGACAAGATATATTTTTGAAACTAATACAATAGGCATACAAAATGAAACCATCAATGTTGACGATATAGTTGAAACCGCTAATCATTTTAAGTGTATTGACTTAATCATTGATTTAGCCAACTATCCTCTAAGTGAATCTCTTATCAAGCAGCTTCATCTAATATTAAAGTCAGGTACTTCTGATAGCAGGAAATCCTGGTTTGCTGTCGGTGATTACAAAAGGATTGAAAATGAAGTCGGTGGCATGCCAACTACAAAGCCTGAAAATGTATGCAAAGAATTAAAGGCTTTACTTAAAAGTTATAATAATATAAAGCAAAAATCTCTTAAAGAAATAATCGAATTTCATTATGAATTCGAAAAAATACACCCATTTCAAGATGGCAATGGTCGTGTTGGCAGATTAATTATGTTTAAGGAATGCCTTCGCAATGGCATAACTCCATTTATTATAGAAGATGATTTAAAGGAATTTTATTACCGTGGATTAAAGGAATGGAAAAACGAACAGGGATATTTAGTTGATACCTGTCTTACCGCTCAGAATAGATTTAAGACTTATCTTGATTATTTTGGCATTGAGTATAAAGATTAATAAAAATTAGTGGATGACAAAAACTATTTCTGTCATCCACTAAGTTGATTTACTTTTTAATAGTTTCTAATAAACCATTCTTAAACTGATTACTTTATAAGGCTTTCCTTAATCTTTACAACTGCCTTATGAATGTTAACTGGTTCATCCATTGTGCAGTTAGGACGATGAATATCATTAGTAAAGTATACTGTGAATTCACCTGGATGTAATGTTACGAACTGCTCGTTCTCTACATCTGCGTAGAAAATATTATCCTTACCTGCTGGTTCTTCACCTGTTACGCCTGGAAGAAGTGGTGCATAGCCCTGTACTTCCTTCCCTGTGAAAAGATACTGGATATCAATATAATTTCTATGGCTTTCTGCTCTCTTATTCTCTACTGGAGCTGTTGTCTGATCCTGGATAAGTACGAAAATGTTATCTCCATCAAGCTCGTATCTTCCTACTGGAAGCTCTGCTGTTTCTGGCTTTGCAAGAAAGTCAAGTGCTGTCTTTATTGCTGCTGGATACTGATAATTTCCTTCTTTTGCATTAAGTGATGCGTAAATCATTGTAAAATCTCCCTTCATATTGGATTTAATTATATTTTCTACATTATATCACAAAAAAGGAGTTAATGGATAAATTTTCTACATTAACTCCTTAAATAACTCATTAAAATAAACTTTTAAAATAAAGCTTTATAATATTATTTCATTCATCAGGATGGACTATTGATGGCAATGCTGATAATTATTCCTGGATAGCCTTAAATGCTTCATCAAGATCCTCAATGATATCATCAATATTCTCTGTACCGATTGAAAGTCTGATCGTGTTAGGCTTGATTCCCTGGTCAAGAAGCTCTGCTTCGTTGCACTCTGAATGTGTTGTGCTTGCTGGATGTATCGCAAGTGACTTAACATCGGCTACATTTGCAAGAAGTGAGAATAATTCAAGATTATCAATGAACTTCTGTGCTTCTGCTGCTCCACCCTTGATTTCAAATGTAAAGATAGAACCACCACCATTAGGGAAGTACTTCTTGTAAAGCTCCTGCTGCTTTGCATTAGTCGAGATAGATGGATGATTAACCTTTTCTACTAATGGCTGGTCTTTTAAGTACTGAACTACCTTTAATGCATTCTCAACGTGTCTTTCTACACGAAGCGATAATGTTTCAAGTCCCTGAAGGAAGATGAATGAATGTACAGGTGAAATAGTAGCACCTGTATCACGAAGAAGGATAGCTCTGATATATGTAACAAATGCTGCTGGAGCTGTATCCTTTGCAAAGCTTACACCGTGATATGATACATTTGGTTCTACTAACCATGGGAACTTATCCGCTGCTGCAACCCAGTCAAACTTACCACTGTCTACGATTACACCACCAAGTGTTGTACCATGTCCGCCTATGAACTTAGTTGCTGAATGAACTACGATATCAGCACCATATTCGATAGGTCTTACAAGATAAGGTGTTGCAAATGTATTATCAACTACAAGTGGAATATTATGTGCATGTGCAATCTTGGCTATTCTTTCGATATCAACTACCTCTGAGTTAGGATTGCCAAGTGTTTCAATCTGTACTGCCTTTGTGTTAGGTCTGATAGCAGCTTCAATAGCATCATAATCAAATGGATCTACGAATGTAGCTTCAATTCCATAATCTGGAAGTGTATGTGCTAAAAGGTTGTATGTTCCACCATAAATATTCTTAGCTGCTACAATGTGGTCGCCTGCATGTGCAAGTGCCTGGAAAGCATATGCAAGTGCTGCTGCTCCTGAACCAACTGCAAGTGCTGCCACACCACCCTCAAGTGCTGCGATTCTCTTTTCAAATACGTCCTCTGTTGGATTAGTAAGACGTCCATAGATGTTACCTGCATCCTTAAGTCCGAATCTGTCTGCTGCATGCTGGCTGTTATGGAATACATATGATGATGTAAGATAGATTGGAACTGCTCTTGCATCTGTAACTGGATCAGGCTGTTCCTGTCCTACATGTAACTGTAATGTTTCAAACTTAAGATTTCTGTCTTCGTAATGTTTTTTTGCCATAATGATATCCTCCATATAATAAATATTAGTTGTCAGTTATTATTTACATATCATTGTGATATGTTATTTCGTCGTTGACATTATAATACACACTTTAACCTAGTAGGTCAATAGTAAATATTATTCCTAATATTTATTATATGTTATAGCTTTTGGCTATAATATCATCTGACACAGCCTATCAGCTCTTTAACATCTGCAATTCCATTGCGTGCACAGTAATCTTTTATTCCATCAATAACCTTTATAGTAGTCATAGGATCATTAAAGTTAGCTGTACCAACTGAAACCATAGTTGCACCAGCCATAAGGAATTCGAGTGCATCCTCTGCGCTGGCGATTCCACCCATGCCTATGATTGGAAGCTTTACTGCATTAGCTGTCTGATATACCATTCTTACTGCAACCGGCTTGATAGCTGGACCTGAAAGTCCTCCTGTCTTGTTTGCTACCGCAAATGTTCTTCTGTTAATATCTATCTTCATGCCTGTTATAGTATTAATAAGTGACACAGCATCAGCTCCACCAGCTTCTACTGCCTTTGCCATTTCTGTAATATCTGTAACGTTAGGACTTAATTTCATAATAACCGGTTGCTTTGCGACCTTCTTTACTGCCTTTGTTATACGCTCTGCCATAGCAGGAACCTGTCCAAAGGCTATGCCGCCCTCCTTGACATTAGGGCATGATATATTGATTTCTAACATATCTACTGGCTGCTCACCTAACTTTTCAACAGCATCGACATAATCCTCTTCTGTTTTTCCACAAACATTTACAATTATACGTGTATCATACTGCTTAAGAAATGGTATATCTCTTTTAACAAATGTATCAAGTCCCGGATTCTGAAGTCCGATAGCATTTATCATGCCACCATATGTCTCTGCAATTCTTGGTGTAGGATTACCTGGCCATGGCACATTCGCTACGCCCTTGGTTGTAACAGCTCCAAGCCTGTTTAAATCCACATATTCACAATATTCCATACCCGAACCAAATGTTCCTGAGGCTACTGTTACAGGATTGTTGAATTCTACGCCTGCTATATTCACCTTCATATTAACATCAGCAGGGTTAAGCTGATTAACTTTAGCTGCCATTATAATTCTACCTCCTTAACATTAAATACTGGTCCTTCTTTACATACTCTCTTATTATTAACCTGTGAATGCTCATCCTTTTCTGTTGACTTGCATACACACGCAAGACACGCACCTATTCCACACGCCATCTTTTCTTCAAGTGATACATAGCAAGGGATGTTATTGCTTAAAGCAAACTCTTTAATAGCACGAAGCATAGGTGTTGGACCACATGCAAATATTATATCTCCGTTAATATTATTCTGTCTTACCGCATCAAGAACATTACCCTTAGTTCCTACACTTCCATCCTCTGTTGCAACTGTTACGTGTGAATATTCATCAAACTCTGACTTTAAGAAAAGCTGTCCATCCCTGTAACCCAATACAGCCTCTGTATCACATTCAAGCTGCTTTGCAAGCTCAAGCATTGGTGGAATACCTATTCCACCACCAAACAGAATTGCCTTCTTAACTGGTCTGTATTCTTTCTTAAATGTGCATACTCCATCCTTACATTCGTGTACACTGACATTCTCTGCCTCTTCAAATATCGCTTTTATATCATATCCATTACCAAGTGGTCCCTGGATATCAAGAGTCTGGCCTTCTCTCATCTGTGAGAACTCCTTTGTTCCCTTTCCGGCTATACGATATACTATTCTTAGCTTATCATCATCTATTCTGCATATACTTATTGGTCTTGGCAGAAGTCTTGAGCCATCGTTTGAATATACTGATATAAACTGGCCTGGCCTTGATTCCTTTGCTATTTTCTCTGTTTTAAGCCACATTTCATATACACCGTCTGCAAGACAGGCTGTACTGATTATGGCAGCATTTTCTCTGTATGACATATTAATCCTCATTTCTGCGCACGCTTTTCGTATATTGGTTGTGTGCCGGGTGCGCGCAGGCACTTATCAATATCCATGCTTTTATCAGCAATCGCAATATACCACATTTCCATTACATATTGTGTACTTTATTTTACCATAAAGCTCCTGACCTATAAAAGGTGTATTGGAGGCTTTAGATGCAAAGCTTTCTCCTACAATCCACTTTTCATCAGGTGCATAGATAACTATATCTGCTGCTGTGCCTTCCTTGATATATCCTTTATCCATCTTATAAAGCTTTGCAGGGTTGATTGTCATTTTGGAAAGAAGCTCCTTCATTGTGAGCCTTCCTGTCTTTACAAGCTTAGTTACACCTAGTGCCAGGGATGTCTCAAGACCTATCATTCCACTAGGTGCTGCCTTAAACTCCTTATCCTTTTCCTCACGGCTGTGTGGTGCATGGTCTGTTGCTATTATGTCTATCGTTCCATCTGCTAACGCAGCTATTATAGCCTGTCTGTCCTTTTCTGTCCTTATAGGTGGATTCACCCTTGCAAGTGTTCCCTTTTCAAGCACTACATCCTCTGTTAATGAAAAATGCTGAGGTGTAGCCTCTGCATGTACATCTGCACCTAACCTCTTAGCTGTACGCACAAGTTCAACTGATACTTCTGAGCTTATATGCTGTATACATATGGTAGCGCCTGTTTCAAGTGCAAGCATGCAATCTCTGGCAACCATAATATATTCTGAAAGTGCCGATGCACCTCCTAAGCCTAACTTGTCAGATACCACTCCCTTGTTGATTCCCTGTTGTTCTATAAATGCTGGATTCTCCTCATGAAAGCTGAGTGGCATATCAAGCTTCTTTGCCTCTTCCATGGCTTTCTTTACTAACAGCTCATCCTTAAGTGGTATTCCATCATCTGTGAATACATATGCTCCTGCCTCTTTAAGACTCTTAAAGTCTGTGAGCTCTTCGCCCTTAAAGCCTTTTGATACCGCTGCTGCTGAATATACATTTATAGGTGTAGTTTTTCCCTTATCCAGAACATACTTAAGTGTTTCAACATTGTCTATCACAGGCTTCGTATTAGCCATACACATAACCGTTGTAAAACCGCCTGCTGCCGCTGCCTTAGCTCCTGTTTCAATATCCTCTTTATATGTAAAGCCTGGATCCCTGAAATGTACGTGTGTATCAATCAGTCCCGGAGCAACTATCATACCCTTTGCATCAATAACCTGCTCATAATTATCAAAGGCATTTTCCCCATCAAGTGCTTCTGATTCTTCATCAACACAGCCTATTTTCTTTATTATTCCAGCTTCTATAATGATATCTGCATAGTCCTCGAATCCACTTTCCGGATCTATTACGTAGCCATTTTTTATTAGTATCATTGTTTGAACTTCCTTTCCGCTTATAGATATATTAACGTAATGTATCTATGAGCTTTAAACACTTCCAAAAAAGCGGCTTTACCAGCAATTACAACTGATACTGCCGCTTTCTTCTGCGTTAAATATAACTCTGAACCATCAGCATGTATAATATGCTCACAGCGAAACTATCGTTTTTAATATTACTTTCCAAGTGCTCCATTAATATCTGCTATCATATCAAGTGCTGCCTGTCTTGAGGCTTCACCAAAGTTCTTATCACCAAACTTTGCATATTCATCCTTCTTATAAGCTGCTATAATACCTCTTGAACTGTTTACGATAGCACCAAGTCCATCTGGATTAAAGAATGCTGCAAGATCTTCAGCCTTTCCTCCCTGTGCACCATATCCCGGAACAAGGATATATGCCTTAGGCATAACCTTTCTTAATGTCTTGCCCATCTCTGGATATGTAGCACCTACAACTGCTCCTACATTGCTGTATGTATCACCCATACACTGGCTTCCCCATTCATCAACCTTTGCACCAACATGCTCATAAAGTGGCTTGCCGTCAATAAGCTGATCCTGAAACTCTCCACTTGATGGGTTAGAAGTCTTAACAAGTATAAATATACCCTTATTCTCTTCCTGACATATCTTTATGAATGGATTAATACCATCTGAACCAAGATATGGATTAACTGTTGCAAAATCTTCATCGAAAGGAGTTAAAAGCTTAGAGCCTACCTTAACCTTTCCAAGGTGTGCTACAGCATATGCTTCTGAGGTTGAGCCAATATCGCCTCTCTTAACATCACCTATTACAACCATATCCTTTTCGTGGCAATAATCAACTGTCTTCTTAAACACCTTAAGACCTTCTATGCCAAACTGTTCATACATGGCAATCTGTGGCTTAACTGCTGGAACTATATCATATATATTATCAATGATAGACTTATTAAACTGCCATATAGCCTCTGCTGCTCCCTCTAAAGTTTCTCCATACTGCTCAAATGCTGCTGCCTGAACATGCTCAGGAATAAACTTCATCATAGGATCAAGTCCAACAACTACTGGTGCATTAGTTTTTACAATCTTATCTACTAACTTGTTTATCATGTGATAACAATCTCCTTTTTATTTCTTTTTAGTTTTTAAAATACTTCTTAGCTGTACGCTCACATTATTCTACAACTTTGGAACATCTTTATCAATAATAACTTCTGTTCCATTGTTATTAGAATATACAACCTTTCCTGAAACTATAGTATATCTTACCTGCCCTGATACCTTCTTTCCATCAAAAGGGGTATTATGTCCTTTAGATGCAAATGTATTGCTGTCTATAACATACTCCTTATCCGGGTCTATTATGGTAATATCTGCAGCTTTTCCTGGGAGAAGTGTGCCTTTGTCTATTCCTATAATCTTAGCCGGCGTGTAACTCATCCTCTCTGCCATCTGAAGCGGCGTAAGCACGCCCTTCTTCACAAGTTCTGTTATAGTAAGTGCTACCGATGTTTCAAGTCCTGTTATGCCAAAAGGTGCATCTACAAAGCCTCTCTCCTTCTCTGTCTTATGATGGGGTGCATGATCTGTTGCTATGCAATCTATAACTCCGCTCTTAAGTCCTTCTATAAGCTTATCAACATCTTTTCTTGTACGAAGTGGCGGATTCATCTTATAGTTAGCATCATCCTCTGTTATAGCATCTTCTGTAAGTGTAAAATGGTGTGGCGTAACCTCAGCTGTTATATCCATGCCTTCCTTTTTGGCATCAGCTATCATGCGGACACTATCCTCTGTAGAACAATGGCATAGGTGAAGTTTGGCACCTGTGTTTTTTGCAAGAAGTATATCTCTTGCAACAATTATATCCTCAACTGCATTCATGATTCCATAGAAACCTAATTCTCTTGCATGATTACCAGCATTCATGACACCACGTGCTGCAAGATTCTTATCCTCACAATGTGCAAACACTGGAATATCAACTTCTGCTGCAAGTCTCATAGCCTGTCTTGCTACTCTTGCATTCATAACCGATCTTCCATCCTCACTTACAGCTACCGCACCTGCCTCTTTAAGATTCTCAAAATCTGTCAGATACTCTCCATCCTGACCTGCTGTTATGGATGCTATAGGAAGGATATTGATATCAGTAACCTCTTCTGCCTTATTCCTGATATACTCTACCATCTCTACACTATCTATAACCGGCTTAGTGTTTGGCATAGGGCATACAGTTGTAAAACCGCCTCTTGCTGCTGCTCTTGCACCTGTTCTTATAGTTTCCTTATGTTCAAAGCCTGGTTCCCTGAAATGTACATGAATGTCTATAAGACCTGGCATTACAAAACAGCCTTTAGCATCTATTATGCTATCTGATGCATCATCAATATCTTTAGCAACCTTTTCAATTATACCATCTGTTACAAGAAGATCTTTAACTTCGTCTGTATTACTTGCAGGATCAATAATTCTACCATTCTTTATCAGCATTTTCATAACCAATTCTCCCCCTAAAGTTTAGTTTTTCAAATTCATATGCCGGCACTGGCTTTCCATAATAAAAGCCTTGTATATAGTCTACTCCCAGTTCCTTTAGTATGTTAAGCTGTGCTTCATTCTCAACTCCTTCTACAATAATATCTGTATCAATCGTATCTGAAAGTTCGACTATGAGTTTTATAAATGCCTGCGCATATTCGTCCTCCACTATATCATCTATAAATGTCTTATCCACCTTTATAATATCAAGCGGAAGCTGTTTTATATAATTCAGTGATGAATAGCCAGTTCCAAAGTCATCAAGTGCAATTCTTGGTCCTAGTTTCTTGATTCCTTTTATTATATCAAGAACCCTGTCCATATCATTGATAGCAAAGCTTTCTGTTATCTCAAGAACTATATTCTTTGGATTCACCCCCGTTTTCTTTAATATACGCGCCACAGTTTCAGCAACATCCTTCTGGAGCAGCTGCACTACCGAAAGATTAACATTGATATGGAAATCAGGTATGCCATGCTCATTCCAGTATCTGCACTGCCTGCAGGCTTCTTCGAGTACATAATCACCTATTGACGTTATAAGTCCAAGATACTCCGCAAGTGGTATAAAATCACCAGGTCCCATAAAACCCAATGCCTTACTGTCCCATCTTACAAGTGCCTCACATGATGAACATTCACCTGTTCTTACATCAACTACTGGCTGATAGAATACCACAAATTCTTCTATTCCTGAAGTTACAGCCTGCCTCATGCTATTCTCTATATCAAGTCTTCTTACTGTGTTCAGCTTACTACAGCTGTCGTAAAATGTATAACCATTCTTTCCATTTTTCTTGGACTCATACATTGCTATATCAGCAAGTCTTATAATCTCATGCACATCTTTGCTGTCATCCGGGAATACTGCAATACCCATACTCATAGTACAGAAATATTCTGTTTCCATAAGATACCATGGCTTATTAAACATATCCTTTACCTTGTTTGCTATACGCTCAAGCTCACTGAACATATCAGGCATAACTATGGCAACGAACTCATCTCCTCCCATACGGTAACACTTACCACGAAGTCCAACTATACTCTGAAGCCCTGCTGCTATCTGCTGCAGAAGAACATCCCCGTACTGATGTCCAAGTCCATCATTAATATGCTTGAAATCATCAAGATCTATAAACATAAGTGCGCCCTTCACACCATCTTTAATGGACTGCTTGATGATTTTTTTTAGATCAGACTCACACTTCATACGATTATAAAGTCCTGTGAGGAAATCGTTATGAGCCTGAAACTCTATCTTTTGCTGGCTCTTCTTTTTTTGTGTTATATCCGATGCAGTGCATACTATAACTTCACTTCCATCTATCCACACAAGATTAGTAAATCTTATTTCAAACCACAAACCTGATTCCGCACTATATTTCTCAATAGGACGGATATATGGCTTAACATAATCTGTACCATCCTCCTCATCATAAGCTTTCTTTCTGTCAAGATAAGACTTGTACTCTTCTGATGACATAAGCTCCTGAATGCACTCTTTAATCGCATTCTGAATCTCTTTTGACTCTGCTGCAACTTTGTTAGAAAACAGGATAGCAGCTGAATTTCTGTCACATACTATAATACCTGAACCTATATTGTTAAGAATATCCTTAAGGACCTCATATGAAGATAACAGAGAATTATTCGTAACTCTCATCTGTGCTGTGTTCTGTATAACTGATACTATACTATGTATAAATCCATCAAGTTCTTCCATAGCTTTGTCTTTTATGCCACTTATAACAACATACATAGCCTTAATCCCATTAATCTTAATCGGGATAATACGTCCCCCTGCATCAGGGTATGTACCTTTACCAGCACTTTTTTCCAACTCTTCCAGCGAATATTCTCCATTCTCAACACGCTCTATAAGCGCACAGGTTTTCCCCACCGTTGCAATATAATCAAGTATATCCTTATCTGAATTCTCCTGTATCACTGCCATATACTCTGCCTGAATATACGTATTAGCTTTTTGTAATATAACCTCAACTATATTCTGAAATGTATCTTTTGACTCCAGGCTTTCTATCACCGAAGACAACACTTCATACTTATCACTACAATTACCCAAAACATGCCTCCTGGATTGTTTTACATACAATAATTATATAATATTTATACTTATTTGGGAACTGTTTTCTGACATTTTAAGAGAGATTATTTAGTTGATTTTTACGTTAGCTGGATTTTAATTTTTGATTTTATTTTTTTAATTTTTGATTTATTGTTTTATACATCCTTATATGATATGATTAAATGAGTCATGTGTTTTAATCATTTAATAAATACATATGATAACACAAATAGGAGACATTAGGATTATATGAATAATATTTATAAGTACAATACCACACTTAAAGCTTCCGGAAACGACTATAAAAAGATCGTATTCTGGAATCGTTTCTTAAGAAATCCCATAGAGCTTATACTTACGTGGATACCAGCTGCCATATCACTTGTTATGCTGATACTTGGTAAGTACAATTCATTTTTACTGATTATATATGCGATATGCTGGTTTTATCCTATATACATATTTGCATTCCAGTTTAAGAACAGCGTAAACTACCACTTAAAACACAGAGATTCATCTGAAGATGCACCATGCACCATTACACTTATGGACTCTGCTATATTAGCTGATATTCCCGATCATAATCTTGTATACACATATGAATGGGAACAGTTCACAACAGTTTACTTCCTGTATGGCTATTATATGTTATTTGCTGGAAAAAAGATGATTGTTATGCTTAACACAAATGATATGCCAGAAGATATTAAAGCAATTACTGGACAGTTTATCAAAGAACATGTAGATCTTAATAAGTGTAAGTTAGCATATTAACTATGGCTTCATCATGAATCCTGCAATATTATGTTTTCACCTACACTATCAATCTTTCCCTCACTGAACAAATAGAAGCAATCCACCTAACAACATGATTACCATGCCGATAATAGTAAAATATCGTGCCAGAAGACCGGGTCTTCTGGCACGACCATATGTGATAACAGGTATCACTAATAATACATATTAAGCAGCTCAAATCACTAATTATTTAGCATCGGGCTGTGCATTTAATGACTTAAGTGCTGCATCAACCTTAGAACCAACTGTATTTGTATACTGTTTCATAGCTTCATCAACAGTCCATTCGCCTCTGGCTACCTTATCAACTACTGTATATCTCTCTGTATTGATATCACCGATAAGCTTACCAACTTCTTCTGTCATAGCAGGAGGATCAATTAACTGAGAGTTCGCAAAGAACATTTCTGCACACTCTGTAACCTTATCTGGCTGTTCTGCCTTTCCTGGATCCTTTCCGTTAGAGAATCCTGCAAGAACAAGGTTGCAGTCAAGATGAGCCTTAGAGTACTTTGACTTAGGGTTAGACTTAGTAGGAAGGAATTCGAATGAACCATCATCCTTTACGTTGTAGTAATATCCTTTAGGACCATATTCCCAAAGTGTCTGGATATCGCCACCATCTAACATCTTATCAATGAAGTACTTAAAGATTCCTTCTGCCTTTCCTGTTTCACCTGCATGAGATGTAATACACCATGATGGTGAAAGTCTTTCTGCATACTTACCAAGCTCCTTAATTGGAAGGAGAGCAACGAGTGAGCCATCAAGACCAGATGAAGTTATTTCGTCCTTTAACTTATCAATCCATGTTCCAGCCCAGTATGTAAATACACCTGATTCTGTCTTAATATCTGATGACTTGAAGTCGTTACGTGATGTAAATGTTGTCTTTGTACTTGATTCCTTATTGATAAGTCCATCCTTAACAGCGTTCTGGATTCTCTGAAGAGCATCCTTCATTTCCTGTTCTGAGAAACCATCTACATACTTGCCCTGAGCCTTGTCATAGTAGAATGTAAACTGTGCATTCTGATAGAATTCAGGAAGATAGTTTGTATAAGGTACTTCCTTTGAATAGAAACCAGGAGCTGAAATTACATAATCAACGCCCTTAGCTTCCTTCATTTTCTTAAGCATCGTATAGTATTCATCATATGTCATCTGCTTCTGAAGATCTGCCTTTGTATAACCAGCTGCTGTTGCCCAGGCTTCCTTTACATATGTACAGCATCCGTTACCACGCGCAGGTACGAAACCGTAAAGAGCTTTCTCCCCATCAACGCCTTTAACATAGTTAGCCTCCATAATCTTTTCTGCATCTGCAACAAGTCTTCCTGAGGCCTTTGTTGCTGAATTGTTCCAAGCATCTGTCATATCCCAGAGAAGACCCTGCCTAGCATAAAGTGCTAAGTAGTCCGATGAAAGAATAAGAACATCTGGCATAGAGTTTGCATCAAGCATTGAGTTAGCTACTGCATCATAGTATGAGCTGTGGTCTGGACGAACTACTGTGAAGTCAAGGCCTGTTAATTCCTTGAGCTGTTCATCAAACTTGTCACCCCAATCTGCCATCTTAGGAACTGTACCATCAACCATAACAGTGAAAGCTTCTGGCTTTTCTACGCTTGCCCAATCTACTGTTGATTTGTTTTCTGTTGAAGCATTGTTGTTTCCACATGCAACAAGCCCCATTACTGAAGTAAGTGTTAAACCTACAGCAGTAAGTTTTTTAACTGTCTTTCTCATAAACTTGTAAACCTCCCTATTGGTTCTTGTGGGGAACGCCCCACCTAATATGTTTCTAACATTGATATATATTACCATTTTTGTAATCTTTTAACAATACTTTATAAACAATTTACTTCAACAATTTACTTAACTTTATAAACTATTTTGCTGAAAAAAGAGAATTGTTATGCTTAACACAAAAGATATGCCAGAAGATATTAAAGCAATTACCGGACAGTTTATCAAAGAACACGTAGACCTTAATAAGTGTAAGATAGCCTATTAACTATTATTAGTATAAAGCATTTTTAACTGTACACAGAATAAAAAAGAGCCGTGTCACGGCTCTTTTTATATTGGGATTACGACACTTTCTGCAATCATCACATTCTATCGGCTATTTATGAATTCCTTCTTCTTCAATCTGACTATAAGACTTGTGACAAGCAGCATCGCTATACACACAGCTATCGGCATAAGAATATTTTTTCCTAATAATATCCCCTTTTTATATACAGAATAAGTCATCACATACTTACGCCATAGAAGACCAGTGCTTATAGCACCATCGGCATCATAATATTCAACGCTCACTATAACCATAGCTGCAAGATAGCCAGCCCATTTCTTATCCGTTATCCACCATACCGCAAGCATAATCAGTCCCATAACGAATATAACTGCAAATGCCTGTAATATAAAAACTGCACTTATAAGTGCAAATGAAGGTGCTGCCTCACATGGCATATGTATGGCTTTATAACATGTACTTGCCTCATCTTCCCAGTTATATATCTTTCGTTTTATACATATGCCTGCTATAGTTGTTGCTATATATATGTATACAGCGATGACTGCACTAAGTATTGCAAGGTCCTTCACACATCTTTTCCATATACTATATATATGTTTATGCCTCGTAATCATCATTACTGAAAAATTATATCTCTGTACATACAATATATAAAACAATGAACATATTGTAAGCAGTCTGCTCACATAATATATGCCAATGCCTATATACACATCATACAGGCATGCTTCTGTATCAGACGGAATACCCAGCCCTCTTAATATTGTATTAGGTAACAATATAGTTATAACAACAAGCATTACTATGGACATTCCCTTGTCATTGACACTCAGTAATTCCCTTATCTTTCTCATACCTTTTCAGCTCCATGTATTATAATCGCCTTATGTACCGGATATAATGCCATATCAAAGTAAAAGTCTGACTTTATAAATCTTGCCCTGCGTTCCTGTCTTACCAGACCATCAGACATACCAAAGCGTATAGCAAATGTTTTAGTTTCCTCTGGTTTTAATATAGTATCTCCTTCTTCATCTACTGCATATATCACTCCCTGATTATCATATCCTATAGGATATGCCACAATATCTACATTGGGTACAAAATCAGCTGCCAGATTGACATTCTCATCTTTTTTGTTTGTAACATCAAAAACAATGACCAATCCATCATTATCGCTTCTCATCTTTTCCGGCATATTCTTCTTATCAACAATATCATTCATATTGCCAAAATAAAGATTAGCTACGCATATTTCTAATCCATTATGCTCTACAACATCCCCTGCTTCATAGTACTCCTCAACTGGAGCAGGCAGTCTGGTATTAGCATTTCTGTAAGCTAATATAAACACTATAACCAAAACAAGTGCCACACATAATAATATGCCATACTTTACTTTTTTATTTTTAAAATGTATCATTCTTCAACCCCCGCCATATATACAAAACAACATCAAGTACAACTATCATCACCATAAACAAAACATAACTTTCCCAATAATTAGGAGCCATCTGGCTCATACTAAACAACCTGTATGGAGCAATCGCTCTTACTTTCACATACGGAAACCAGCTTGAAGCTGCATTCATAAATTCACATAGCACTACAGGAAAAAGTAATACTATAAATGTATTATTCACCCATAAAGATACCATAAGTGAAACTGTAGCCAGTAATCCACCACATATAAACTGCAATATAAAGTACAACAGATAATATACATAAGGATGTGTAAAAAATATACTGCTCCACATAGAATTAGCCGAATAACAAAATGTACCATTATTCCATATTATAGAAGGAAGCATCATAGCTGTTGCTAAAAGATTAACAAGCAATGGAAGAACTGCCACTATTCCACCTGTCGTAAATACGGCTGTAAACTTGGCTATAAGATAATTAATCTTTTTCGTTCTGCAATAATAATTTTTTATAATTCCTGTACGCCTGTCCGTATAATATGTAGCTGCATATGGCAGAACTACCATTATAGGAAGTAATCTTATATACAACGTATAATAAACGTTAAAACTTCCACCTATCCACGTATAAATAACGGTATATGGAAGAGTTAGTCCCCCATATTCAAAAAACTCCAGCGGATTAAGTGCATTATGCAACCCCACTTTGACAAACTGCACTGTAACTATTATCATTCCCATAATAAGCGCAATCTTAAAAGCTGCTCCTTTTAGTGCCCGCTCCATTTCAATCTTTAGCATCTGCTTCATTCTATCAACCTCCCAGCCATATACATTATTACATACAGAATATCAACTACTTACTTAAGCTTGTCTGAATATGTAAAATCAAGCTTTAGTAATTTATCTTCATTCCATATTTCTGGACTACCTGTTTTAGCATCACTTCCGTGATTAGTTCCTATGTATATATCATTATCAAGCATTAATCCATCTGTTTCTACATCCTCATACACATATTTATATCCTGTTACATTCTTCCCTCTATATCTTGTAACTTTATACTTCTCCACAAAACATAATAAAATAATTTCTCTGCTTTCTTTTGCTTTTATTGTTGCCCTGCAAAATTCATGTTCTCCCCATCCATCAGGTTTTATAAAGAACCCCTTAAAATTATTATCATGTATAGTATTATATTGCAGGTTATTATTATCATATTTTATATCATAAAAATTAAAATCACTTGTTAAAAACTGACTATCTTCATTCCCTGTATTAGTTATATTAAGTCTGAATATAATCATTTGCCAATCTATCCCTTTGGGACTACTACATATATTAGCAGCTTCATCTATATACTCATTTTTCTTCATTTTATTTAAGAATATTATTAACTGTTCTATGCTTTCACTATCCTCATATAAATATACATCCGTAAAATCATTTGTAACATATGCTTCCTCTATTTTACATTCAAGTTTATTCTTATTACTAGTTTCATTTATTGTATCATCCATATTTACCATCGGCGGTATATCTACCCCTTCAGGTATAGTATAATACTTATTATCATCATGCCATTTAGACTCCTTATTATCAACAACTACTGTTGTTTTCTTTTCATCCTCTATATCTGCCATTGAATATACATCATCTATATTAGTTAATCTGCAGCCAGCAAGTGAAATTAAGATTGTAACACTTATCATAATAATTATGCTTTTTTTCTTCATAAACTCATTCTTCCCCCTATCCTTTTCTCTTTATAATTCAATCGGTTGGGAATTATTATCCCCAACCGATTAAGAAGCATATTTTACTTCTTTTACTCTTTCAAGCTTCTGATTTAATCATCAGTAACCCATTGTTAATAAGTAACTTTATAGAACCGGTTCCGTTGTATTTATTCTACCACACGAAACTATCTATTTTTTCAATTTGTAATAATTGGTAGGTTTTATTGTAATATTTGGTCAATAAATGTTATTTTTCAGTATATTTAATCCAATTTTATATACTTTATTTCATATTTTTATATGTATAATATATGTAATTAACATAAAAATACCAGCCCTTTCAACATCAGATACTTCCCCTGACATCCCTAGGCTGGTATATAAAATATATCCCTATACTTACATTCTCATATTCCTTACTCCGACCGACACACTTGTTACATACTCATATTCTGTTTTTTTGACATCATACATTCCATCATATTTCTTTATTATCTTCCTGACACTGCCTATACCTCTGCCGTGATTTTTATAATAATCTATGTTTCTGACTTCCGGCGTGTTTATATAATTATTCTTTATAATAAATACTATATTATCTGCGTGGCATATAAGCTTAATATCTATATATGCATCCATATTATTCTGAAGTACACGGCTTACAGCATGTTTGCTGTTATCTATAAGGTTGCCTATAATCACGCCAAGGTCACTATAATCAACATCCAGCTCCTCTGGCACTTTCACGTCATAGGTTATATTTACACCTTCTGGCACTTCTGATAACTTATATGACAATATACTGTTGACCCTTAAGTTCGTACAGTACTTTGGCTGCCCGGCTGTGTTAATATTATCAAGTATATTATCAAGTTCTTTTTCGGCTTCATCATAATCCCTTAACTGTATGGCATAACTGAGCGTATTCAGTCTGTTCTTAAGGTCGTGTCTTATGTCCTTAAGCTCCTCCTGTGCCTCTTTGATATTACCATACAGCCTGTTATTCGTGTCTATCTGTATCTTAAGAATGTCTTCCTCATAGCTATGGCGTGCACCTGTGTCTATCTCTATCATACTTATGCATACAATATCCTTGGCTATGCATATCACAAACATAAGTATTACATATAGCACATACCTGTCATTTATCTGCTGTGGCATTAACTTATACACCATCATAAGAATTATATTCTGTGCGACAACCGTCATTATAACAGCTATATCCGTAATCCTGCTTACGCTTACTTTTCTATAATTATTATATCTGATAAATGCAAACAACATTATTATACTTACAAATATAATAAATGGAATTATATAAATCGATGCTGTTTCCTCAGTATACACTATACTGTTACGTTTTATGCTCCATACAGCTTTTATGACAACTGATATATTAATAAGCATATTTACATATATAAGTACTGCCGATATATTTTTATACAGCAGGGGAATGTCCGATATATTCAATATAATAAGAATAACCGCAAGTACAGCACACACTATATAATCATCATATAATATAAGTCTGTACAGGCTCACACTTATCGCTGCCATTATTATTATGCTTTTTAACAGCTGCTTTGTATCAATGGCTATCAGCCATCTTATGTTGTGATGTATTCCTTCCTGTATACTGTTATCTGTATCATATTCGCCTGTATATTTCAGGGACTTGATAAAGCTTCTATATATTATGTATTCAGTTATTCCAAGAAGTATAAACCAATATTCCCACACCATCAGTACTCTCCACGCTTATATTGCAGACACATATTTATTAAAGCCATCAACGAATTCCCTGCTGTAACGTCTTGCTATCGAAACCGGAACTTCCTCGCTTTCACGCCCTGTCTTATACCATACCATATCTGACTTTATTCTTGATATATACTTATAGTTTATAAGCATTGAACTGCCTGCCATTCCAAACATATCAGAAGGGAATTCTTCTTTGATATCCTTTATCTTTCCATATGTCCTGTATTCTTTACCAGATGTTACGATATTGATATACCGCATATCTGAATATATGCACACTATATCATTATAGTCTATCCTGTATACAGACTTTCCTATATGAAATATGAACTTGCTGCCATCACCTATATACAACTCGTTAATCTCGCTGAGTATCATACTAAGACGTTCTTCACCTGCCGGCTTTACTATGTAGTTAAATGCATGTACATCAAATGCTTTCTGCATATAATCCGTATGGCTTGTTATAAATACTATAACAGCCTTCTTATATCCCGCCTTTATCCACTTTGCAAGACTTATTCCATTATCATCGCCAAGCTCTATATCAAGAAAATACACATCATATGATATATTCTTATCATTAAGTTCTTCTTTCATATCCTCTGCACAGTTATATACATCTGTTTCTGCTTTTATTCCAAGCTTATCCGCTGTCTTATCAAGAAGCCTGACAAACATATCTGCCTGTACACTATCATCTTCGCACAATGCTATCCTCATACAATTCTACTCCTCATCAATGCAGCTTATGCCAGCACTTTAATCAGTACTGACAGACCCGCATTTAACTAACGAGCAAGCCAGCCTCCATCAACTGCAAGTGTGAAACCATTAACATAGTCTGATGCCTTAGAAGCAAGGTATACTACAGCACCTTCCATATCCTCTGGTGTTCCCCATCTTCCAGCAGGTATCCTGTCAAGAATAGCTTCACTTCTGTCTGCATCATCCCTTAACTGGGCTGTATTGTTAGTTGCCATATATCCCGGTGCAATTCCATTTACATTGATGTTATACTTTGCCCATTCATTAGCCATCGCTCTTGTAAGACCTATAACAGCACTCTTACTTGCTGTATATGAAGGTACTCTTATTCCGCCCTGATATGAAAGCATAGAGCATACATTGATAATCTTACCACCTTCGCCCTGCTTTATAAGCTGCTTTGCAAATGCCTGACTTAAGAAAAATACCATCTTTTCATTTACCTGTATGACTGAATCCCAATTTTCCTCTGTGAAATCTATAGCATCCTGTCTTTTGATAAGACCTGCATTATTAACAAGTATATCAACTCTTCCGTATACATCCATAGCAGCTGTCATAATCTTAGATATAGAATTCATGTCTGAAAGATCAGCTAATACTTCGGTAAATATACCACCATCTGCCTCTATTTTAGCCTTAGTTTCTTCGCATGAACGTCTTGCAACTCCAAGCACCTTAGCTCCAGCCTGTGCAAGCGCAATACACATCCCCTGTCCAAGTCCTGTATTGGCACCCGTAACAACTGCCACCTTATTATCTAACTTAAATAAATCTAATATCATATACTCTCTCTTTCCTTATATTTCCTGTTATCTGCTGCATTAATTTAAAAATAAATCAATAAATAACAACTAAGCAATGCTCATTGCAGTTAGTTAAATCCTATAAGCTTATTCATAACCTTATATCCTGTCTTGGATATTCCTCTTCCTATACGTCCGGGAATATTAACTGTACTTCCTAAAAGACTATATCTTAGTTCCTTATAGAGTTGCTTATCTGTGTCTTTAACATACCTCCAGAGTTCCTTCTTTTTGTTAAGATTCTCCTCTGTTCCAGATATTATTAAGAATATTGATGAAACCTCCATCATAATTCTTAAATATGTTCTCATATATTTTCTACATTTCTCATTCTCTGGTTTCTCAGAAAGATATGAATCTATAAGCCTTCTTGTAACTCTTAACTGCTGGTCTATTCTTGATATCATAACCTTTTCGTTAACTGACTGGTCATCACGTCCTATGAAATATCTGTAAAAATTCGTATTAATGTAATACATTTTCTTAACATATGGTAATGGTTCAAACACAAACACATTATCCACATAAAATGTATGCTTTGGAAGTTCTAATCCACAATCTTTAATAAGCTGTGTCCTATATATAACTGAATGCATAAGTATGTACTGGTCAACTTTAAAATGCCCCATATCATCCCATCCAAACATCTTATCAACTGGGAGTGCATTCTCATAATGAATAACTTTTTTTCTTTTAGCGCCTACTTTTTCATATACATAGTTAGCTATAACCATATCAGGAAGGTCATCTTTTTCTACGAATTCCTTAAGCTTTGTAAGTATTTTTCTATAACTTTTTATGTCTACCCAGTCATCACTATCAACTACCTTAAAGAACACTCCTGTAGCATTGGCAAGTCCTGTGTTAACCGCCTGTCCATGTCCACCATTCTCCTGGTGAACAGCTTTAACGATGCCTGGATACTGTTCTTCATACTTTTTAGCTATTTCTAAAGTGTTATCCTTCGTAGAACCATCATCCACTATGATAACCTCAATATCATCCCCTCCTGCAAGGCATGATTTAATACATTTTTCCATATATTCTGCTGAGTTATAACATGGAATTGCAAATGATAATAACTTCATATGTATAATCTCCTATTTAATTTTCTTCAAAAAATCGTTTTGCTTCTTCCTCATGTTTGTGCGGGTCGAAAATGTTACCGCTTTTTCGTGCAAGCACGAACAGCGGTCACACTTTCGTTTTGCTTCTTCCTGTGATACCCCTACGAATTGCTCCGCTGCTTCGCTGCTCCCGCAATTCTGCAAACATTCGGATTCCGCTGATTTATTTCATAAATCGCTTCTTCCTCATGTTTGTGCGGGTCGAAAATGTTACCGCTTTTTCGTGCAAGCACGAACAGCGGTCACACTTTCGACCCTGGGGTATCACATGCGATCTGGGCACTTGATGCCAAGAAGGTCTGTGCATGTTTCAAGAATATTTTTTGTAAGTGTAATAAGTGCTATATAACCCTTTTTCTGTTCTTCGTTCTCTTCTGCAAGTATCTTCGTATTATGATAGAAGCCATTGAATTCATTAGACACTTCATATATGTACTGACATATTCTATGTGGTGCATTATCTTTGTATGCACTTTCTATCACATCTGAAAACTTAATAAGTGACAATGCAAGCGTTTTTTCTGAAGCTTCTTTTGCAGGTAATATATTAATATTTTCAGAACTTCCACCATTTTCCTTGTATTTTGCAAGTATAGACTTTATTCTTACGATTGTATACAGAATATAAGGACCTGTATTTCCCTCAAAAGAAGCAAATCTGTCTATATCAAAAACATAATCCTTTGATGCCTGGTTAGAAAGATCTCCATACTTAAGTGCAGCAAGCCCTACTATCTTTGATGTTTCTTCTGCTTCTTCATCAGATACTGAACGATTTTCCTTTATCTTGTTAAGTACTGCATTATCAATATCAGCAATAAGATGCTCTAATCTCATAACACCGCCTGAACGTGTCTTAAATGGCTTGCCATCCTTTCCATTCATAGTTCCAAATCCGACAAATGTCATATTAACATCAGGTCTTACGATGCCTGCTTTCTTTGCGGTTCTGAATACCTGTGTAAAGTGAAGCTCCTGTCTTTTATCTGCAAGATATATATATGTGTCCGGCTTATAAAGTTTTTCTCTTTCTACTATAGTTGCAAGGTCCGATGTAGCATAAAGTGCCGCACCGTCTGACTTTCTTACGATACATGGAGGCAGTTCTTTAGTATCTGTATCTTCTGCTATATCTACAACAGTAGCCCCCTGGCTTTCATATGCTATACCATCATCAACCATCTTATCTACCATTTCATCTATATATGGCTGTGCATCACTTTCGCCTTTCCAAAGATCAAAGGATACATTAAGATTATCATAATTCTTCTTCAGATCTTTCTTTGAAACCGTCATAATATGATTCCAGATAGCTCTGCATGCCTTATCACCATTTTGAAGCTTAAGTGTTGCCTCGTGCGCCCTTTTAGCAAACGCTTCATCCTCCTTGGACTTAGCACTTGCTGCTGGATATATCTCCTCCAGCTCTGCTATTGTAAATGGTGCTTCTTTAGGATATTCACCTGTAAATGAAGCATCAAAATATGGTAGTTCCGGCTTTCTATCCCTTAATTCTTCTATAATAAGTCCCATCTGAAGTCCCCAGTCACCAAGATGCACATCACCTATTGTCCTGTTGCCAACAAATCTGTTAATTCTTTTAACGCTTTCACCAATGACAGCTGATCTTAAATGACCTACATGAAGTGGCTTAGCCGCATTAGCACCACCAAAATCTACAATAACAGTCTTAACCTGTTCATTGTTCTCATAACCATACTTATCAGAAGCTGCCATATCATTCATATAACCAGCAAGATATTCAGGACTAATCTTTATATTGATAAAGCCTGGTTTAACACTTTCAACAGATGAGAAAAGTCTGTTATCTGCAAGCTTAAAAACAACTTCATCTGCTATCATAAAAGGTGCCTTTTTATATGCCTTTGCTGCTGCCATAGCACCATTACACTGATACTCACATAAGTCTGGCCTGTTAGATACTGTTATCCTTGCATAATCTTTAGAATATCCACATTCCTCAAACGCTTTCTGGAATTGTTCTGTCATAAGTTCTATTATAGTCTTCATATAATCTCCACTCCTGATTTTATTTGCTTTTCAGTTGTTATATCACCTGATGCATATATAATAAATATAAAAAAGAAGCTGTTGCACTAAGTTGATTATATATTGATATATAAACTACTTACGTTGCGACAGCTTCCATATAAAACACTACTACATCACTGCTCAGTTTTAGGTTTTCAACTATTCTGAACAATAATATATAAAGCTGTATTTAGTTTAGTATAAGACACTTTCAAGAAAAAGTCCATAGCTCTCAGCTGGAAGTGACATAACAACATCCCTTCCATCAAGTGCAGCTTCTATATCTGAGGTCTTCTTTAATCCGTTACCAACATCAAGAAGCATTCCTATCATATATCTTGCCATATTATGAAGAAAATCATCAGCTGTTATTGTAATATTACATTTATCACCTTCTACATCTATATCTATTGACTTGACATTTTTTACTGTTGACTTACTCTTTTTAGCAGTTGTAAATGCTTTAAAGTCATGACTTCCGATAAAATACTGTGCCGCTGTTCTCATGGCTGATATATCTGGCACATCGAATGTATGATATGCATATTTTCTTGTAAACACATCTGCTACATTAGCCATATCAAGCTTGTATACATACGTTTTGCTCTTTGCATTCAACTGGCTATGAAATCTTTCATCAACTTCTTCAACATGATTGATTGCAATATCTCTTGGAAGGTATCTGTTAAGATAATTCTTAATCTCAATAGCCTGATACCTGTCATTTAACTTAAAGTTAGCTGTTTGCGCAAGTGCATGAACACCCTTTTCTGTCCTGCAGCCAACATATATATCTATATCCTCACCAGTCATTTTTTTAATTATTTCTTTAATCTTAACTTCTATCGTATTGGATGATGAATCTTTACCAAGACGCTGCCATCCATCATATCTGCCACCATCATATTGAATCTGTAACTTATAATTATACATTATTCTTCCATAACCTTTTCAACTGTATTAACGATAACATCCATCTCAAAAGGCTTCTGTATAAAATCAGCTGCACCCATCTTAAGCGCCTCTATCATATTAGCCTTTTGTCCCGCTGCTGTAACCATGATAATCTTAGCATCCGGATCGTCATCTATTATTTCTTTAACTGCATCAATTCCACCAAGCTTTGGCATTGTAATATCCATTGTTGTAATATCAGGTCTGTATATTTTAAATTTTTCAACACCCTCTGCACCATCTACTGCTTCTGCAACTATCTCATGTCCTGCCTGTTCAAGCATATTTCTTAAGAATTTCCTTGATGTCTTAGAATCATCTACTATCAATATTCTAGCCATAATCGTCCTCCGTTCCCACTTTATAATCTGGTATATGCTTACACCTTAAACTTCCAGCTTAATCTTATCATCTGCCACCATAATCAGATTAAATCTATGTCCCTTCATTGAAAATGTAACTACATACATTCCATTATCTGCCTTAATCTGTGTATCCTTATAAAATACTGGTGGATGCAATGCAACTTCTATATCTTCATAGCTGAGCTTTGTTGCATACGCACCATTAATCACGTTAATAAGCTCACATATTGAATCATAAGCATCTGAATCAAACTCACTCAGCTCTTCCTGTGAAAATACTGATGCAACACATAAAAGGTCGTCATCATCTCCCGCTATGCCAAGAAATACATCTATATCTCCGTCCATAAGCTGGCAGCCTACAAACTTTCCCTCGTACTCCTTTTGATATATAATTCTTTCCAGTTCCATATCATTACCTATAAACTGAGTAAATATCTTAAGTACACTCTGCATCTGCTTGTTGTAGTATTCTGTGTTCATATCAAGAAATGTTGTAACCATATCATCTATATTACCTTCCTTGATAACCTTCAGTTCACTATCAGTAAAAACAGTTCCAGCGTGATTTTTGGCAATATATTTGTTAATCATCTTGTCCCGCATATCATCGCTCTCCTCATACCTGATTATCTGTCAATTATAATTTTTCGATTCATTTAACTTTTAAATTCATTATACATCATTAAGATACAAGTTAGCAATCACTTATTTTATTTAATTGATTGAAAATTGACATATTACTTGCTGCTCACTGATATTTTAGAAAATACTTCGCGTTCTTAACTATTTCACATAATAAAACCGGCACAGCTAATCACACTTTTGCCATGCCGGAAACTTATTTTTACACTTTAAATATGATAAAAGGTTACTTTTAACCCCGATATCAATTATATTATTTAAGCATTCTCAACAGAATAGTTAGGAGCTTCTTTAGTAATATGGATATCATGCGGATGACTTTCTCTTAAAGCTGCAGATGACATCTTTATAAACTTAGCTGTCTCCTGAAGTACTGGAATAGTCTGTGCTCCACAGTAACCCATACCTGAACGGAGTCCTCCCATAAGCTGGAATATAGTATCTTCAACAAGTCCTTTATATGCAACTCGTCCTTCAACACCTTCTGGAACAAGCTTCTTTGCATCTGTCTGGAAGTATCTGTCTTTACTACCATTCTCCATAGCTGCAATAGAACCCATGCCTCTATAAACCTTATACTTTCTGCCCTGGAATAACTCAAATGAACCAGGAGCTTCGTCACAGCCTGCTAAAAGACTTCCAAGCATACATACATTACCGCCTGCTGCTATCGCCTTAACTATATCTCCTGAGAACTTTATACCACCATCAGCGATAACTGGAATACCATACTTTTTAGCCTCAGCATATGCATCCATAACTGCTGTTACCTGAGGTACACCAATACCGGCAACAACTCTTGTTGTACATATAGAACCAGGTCCGATACCAACCTTAACAGCATCTACGCCTGCTTCACATAAAGCTTTGGCAGCAGCTCCTGTAGCTATATTACCCGCAATAACCTGAAGTTCTGGATATGCAGCCTTGATTTCCTTTAAAGTTGTAATAATATTCTTTGAATGACCATGAGCTGAATCTATAACAATACAGTCAACACTTGCATTAACAAGTGCTTCTACTCTGTCCATAACATTAGAAGTTATACCAACAGCAGCACCTGCAAGAAGTCTTCCCTGCGAATCATGTGCAGATGCAGGATACTTGATAGACTTCTCAATATCCTTGATTGTGATAAGACCTGTCAGCTTGAAATCCTTATCAACAATAGGAAGCTTTTCCTTTCTTGCCTTGCCAAGAATCTTCTTAGCTTCTTCAAGTGTGATGCCTTCCTCTGCTGTTACAAGATTCTCACTTGTCATACATTCCTTGATAGGTCTTGAGAAATCCTCTTCGAACTTAAGATCTCTGTTAGTGATTATACCAACAAGCTTCTTGTTCTCATCTACGATAGGTACACCTGATATTCTGAACTTTCCCATAAGCTCGTTAGCTTCTTTTAATGTATTATCTGGATGTAAGTAAAATGGATCTGTGATAACTCCATTCTCTGATCTCTTTACCTTATCTACCTCTTCTGCCTGCTGCTCAATAGACATATTCTTGTGGATAATACCTATACCACCCTGTCTTGCCATAGCGATTGCCATTCTATGTTCAGTAACTGTGTCCATACCTGCACTCATCAAAGGAATATTAAGCTTAATATTCTTTGTAAGATTAGTTGTTAAATCGATCATATTAGGTGTTACTTCTGAATACTGTGGAACTAATAACACATCGTCAAATGTAATGCCCTCACCAATAATTGTACCCATTTTCCTTTGTCCTCGCTTTCCTGTGAATAAAATAATTAAGTTATATGCGCATAATAACGCAATTCTTGGTACAAAAAAATCCGAATACTTAATTCGGACATTTCTGTGCGGAGAAATCTGATAAACGTTCTATCATATTCCTTTTGTTTATAATATTAAAATTGTATCAGAGCATTTTTTAAAAGTCAATAACTTTAAACACATCTTTTTCAACAACATTTTGTATGCTGTGAAGAACACGTTCATCAGGATATATAAATACCCTGACTAATTCGTTATGTTCATTATACGCATATATGACAACTGAATCATGATTGCTTGCACCAACTGAATAATCATAAGTCTTAACGTCCATATGGTTCATACGGAGTGCATCATGCGAATCAGCTCTTGCCACAAGCTTTGCTCTTGAAAGTGTATACACACCACATCTTTTTCTTGCCGATTTTGCCATAATCCTGTCAATCGTAAGCGTATCATCCACCATCGAATACTCAAGCTCTGCATTATAATACTGGAATACTAAAAATGTCATCACCGCAAATAATGCAAGCACAATTATTCCAAATGTTCTTGTCTGTGGTATGGTTGTAGCCGCCACGATACAGCCTATTATAAGCAATGCCTTATAAATAACTGCTGTCTTAGGTGGTTTTACCTTCACTATCTGTTCTACTGCTATATCAAACATAAAGCTTCTCCTATCTTGTAATAATTCCAATTAATCAAAGTAATTAATTTTCTTCTTAGTGCCTGCAGCCGTCTTAACCTTTACATCTGGTATCTCATAGTCTTCTATATCAATTATATCCTTGCTTTCGTCACACATTATAAGTAATCTGGCAATCATTTTAAGCTTTTCTTTCATTCCGAAGCTTCCACCAACACTATAAGCTGTGCCATTTACTTCATATCTGTTCATTGATGAGAAATATACCGGTCTGTCTTCTTTGGCAACATCTGTATAATCTTTAACATCAATACATAATAAAGCATCTGCTGCTTCCTCTAACTTGTCTGGGTGCTTAGCTATAACAGAACTGCATATTGTTCCAAGCATATCTGTCTGGTTCTGCTCGTATTTATTGCCATATACGCTGAATTTCACAAGTGATCCACTTCCTTTGCCGCTAACAGAAGAACCTCCTCTTACCTTTACCGCTGGAAGTTCAACCTGTTCTGAACTGAATATCTCTGGGCTTTCACCACATATATTAAGCAGAAGTGCCATTTTCTTTAACTTGTCTACTACTGAATATGATGTTCCAACACATATATGGCTTCCATTAGCGAATTCAAAGAATTCACAGCTTCTGAAATATGTAGGCATATCTGCCTTACGATTCTCTGGAAGACTATAATCAACATCAGACACACAGGTCATCCCATTATATGAAGGAAGTTCGTCCACAATATCCTGATATTTATTAAGAACATGTGCAAAAAATGTAAGCATCATATCTGACTGATTAAGCTCATACTCCTTGCCATAAAGCGTAAATCTGATATCACCTGTACTTGTAGCCTGTCTTGTTCTGGTGTTATCAGTTATATGAGTGTTATCAGTTATACTGGTATTATCTGTTATACTAGTATTATCAGTTATATTGGTGTTATCTGTTATACTGGTATTATCTGTTATATTGGTGTTATCTACTGCTGTTACAGAATCACCTGCAGCAACGCTGTCTATTGCTATGTTATTTTTATCGGCAACACTATCATTGTTGTACTTTTCTTTAAGTTCCTCCAATACATCAATATTAATTTTGTCATTCTTGTCATTAGTAAAATTGTTATACATTAACTGTGCGCAATCACCAGCTGTTCCATATTTCTGAATACTATAGCTTGACTCTTTAAAAATATAACTAAGCATACTTATCGCAACTCTATGTGCTGTATTCAGACCATCTATAGTTGACCTGACATCTTTCTTTAACTTGCTCTTTACTGCAATATTATCTTCCATGACATCTTTAAGGACATTTACTTCCTCTGGAACCATCTTTATTGCCATACTCTGACTTTCTTTTGCAACTGTATTATCATACACTGCATCTTCCATTTTTTGTATTGTAGACATATTATCATCCAAGGCAATATAAAAATTCTCAAGATACTTGCCTTTTTCCATCTTTAAATCCTCTGAACGTGTTACAAGCTGTTCTATAAGGCAGGCATAACTACGGAAATAGTTAAGACTAAGAAATGAAATCATAGCAACACAATCAACATCATATAAACGCTCCTTAATATTCTGTAACCAGTTCTTAGAAATATTCTCCTGAAGCTCTATATCTATATATACATTAATTCCGCGTTTTCTAAGTTCATATACAAATTCGTAAACCTTCTCTTTATCCTTACTTGCATAACTTACAAATACATAAGGTTCACCCTTTATCCATCCATCTTCAAGTTTCTTTTTAAGCTCATCAATATCCGCCATTACCATTCCTCCTGCGTGACAACTAAAATCCAATATGGAAGTATTATAACATACCCCTTAACTTTTTTAAATAGAAACAACTATCCCTGGTATTTTTCACTAGTGTTTTATCTTGTAATATTTCTTACCCAGATATACTTCTTATAATGTATATATACTGCCGGGAGCTTTACCAGCTCATCCAGGCTTATTATGATATATACAAGCCAGACTGGTGCATTGAATACAAATGCTGCTATAAAGCCAAGCGGAACCGCAAAGCACCACATTGCACCAATATTCCCCTTCATATCAAACTTTGCATCACCTCCGGCACAGAATATCCCATCCAGAACAGTTGTATTCACCGACTGCCCCATCAGATTAATGCCGAGGACTATCAGCATAAAGCCAAGATACCCCTTCGCTGTATCTGACATAGGGGCTGCACGCGATACAACCGGAGCTACAACGATAAGAAGCAGACCTGTTATTATCCCAATGGCTATTGACAGTCTTGTAATTCTTCCACCATATTCCCTGGCTTTATCAAGCTTACCTGCTCCTAGAAGATTACCTATAATAATTCCTGCCCCGGCACTAACACCCCTTATAACGCACTGCACCATGCTCTTTACTATACTGGCTATGGAATTCGCTGCAACAGCATCACTTCCCATATGTCCAAGTATAACTGAGTATAATACAAATGCAATGCCCCACACTAAGGAGGCACATAGCACAGGTGTTGTGTAATACCAGAAATCTCTTGTCAGTGCTTTATCTGTATGAATAATTCCTTTCCATTCCAAAGCGGCAATCCTGTCTTTATTAACTACAATATATGCCCATACAAGCTCTATCACTCTCGATATTACAGTTGCATAAGCCGCTCCACGTATGCCAAGACGTGGCATACCAAACAAGCCAAATATAAGGACAGCATTGCAGACTATATTAACAGCAACTGCTGATGAGCTGATAACAGAGCTTTGAGCCGCCCTTCCTGTATTCTTAAGAAGAATCAGATATACCTGCGATACTGCACACAGCACATAAGATAAGGCTACCGCCCTGATATATAGTGTACCGCTTGCAATAAGCTCCGGTTCGTTAGTGAATATCCTTATAAGTCCCTCAGGTATGAGAAGCGCAAGAATAGTGAATATGCCGCCTGACAGCAGATTAGCATATAAAGCCACCGGCATGACCTTTTCAATAGCTTTTATGTCCTTCTTTCCCCAGTACTGCGAAATCATTATTCCCGAGCCTGCTGTTATACCTGCTATAAACAGATTAAGCACAAACTGTATCTGTCCGGCAAGTGAAGCTGCAGACAACGAGGTCTGATCCACAAATCCCAGCATAACCGCATCTGTGGCACTCACAAGTGCCAACATAAACTGCTGTATAGCTATCGGAACCACCAGTTTAACCAGCTTTTCTGACAAATCATCATTCTTTCTTCTACTAAAAAACATAAACCAAGCTCTCCTGACATATATGAATCAGCTCAATCTGCTGCAATTCACTTAATAACCTTGATAGCATAACACATTCTTTTTATATTGCACAACAAAAAGCCCCCTTGTTTATGAATATAAAACATAAACAAAGAGACTTTTTTAATATGATGTAAGTGTTAAATTTATTTTATCAACTTGCTGATGTATAGCAAATTATTACTTATTACATCATTCCGCCCATACCGGCAGCTCCTGCTGGCATAGCTGGTGCATCTTCCTTAATAGTTGTAACAACTGCTTCTGTTGTAAGAAGTGTAGATGCAACACTTGTAGCATTCTGTAATGCGCTTCTTGTAACCTTAGCTGGATCAAGGATACCTGCATCAACCATATTAACGTACTTATCGTTAAGTGCATCATAACCTGTTCCGACTTCTGATTCTCTTACCTTGTTGATGATAACTGCACCCTCAAGACCAGCATTGTTAGCAATGTGGAATAATGGAGCTTCAAGAGCCTTAAGGATAATCTCTGCACCTGTCTTTTCATCTCCGCTAAGTGTAGCAGCAAGCTCTGCAACCTTCTTAGATGCGTGGATATAAGCTGAACCACCACCTGAGATAACACCTTCTTCTACTGCTGCTCTTGTTGCATTAAGAGCATCTTCCATACGAAGCTTAGCTTCCTTCATTTCAGTTTCTGTTGCAGCACCAACTCTGATAACAGCTACGCCACCTGCAAGCTTAGCAAGTCTTTCCTGTAACTTTTCCTTATCGAAATCAGATGTTGTTTCTTCAAGCTGCGCACGAATCTGTGCAACTCTTGCTTCGATATCTTCCTTAGCACCTTCGCCATCAACGATAACTGTATTTTCCTTCTGAACCTTAACTGACTTAGCTCTACCAAGCATATCAAGTGTTGTATCCTTAAGCTCAAGACCAAGTTCTTCTGAGATAACCTGACCACCTGTAAGAATAGCGATATCCTTAAGCATTTCCTTACGTCTGTCACCATATCCAGGAGCCTTGACAGCTACTACATTGAATGTACCTCTTAACTTGTTAACGATAAGTGTTGTAAGTGCCTCACCTTCAACATCCTCAGCGATAATAAGAAGCTTAGCACCATTCTGTACAATCTGCTCAAGAACTGGTAAGATTTCCTGAATATTAGATATCTTCTTATCTGTGATAAGGATGTATGGGTTATCAAGGTTAGCTTCCATCTTATCCATATCTGTTGCCATATATGCTGATATATAACCTCTGTCGAACTGCATACCTTCTACAAGGTCAAGTTCTGTCTTCATTGTCTTAGATTCTTCGATTGTTATTACGCCATCATTAGAAACTTTTTCCATAGCATCTGCTACCATCTGGCCTACTTCTTCGTCACCTGCTGAGATAGATGCAACCTTTGCAATCTGATCCTTGCCTGTAACCTTTTCGCTCATCTGTGCTATAGCTTCTACTGCACAATCAGTTGCCTTCTTCATACCTTTTCTTAAGATAATTGGATTAGCACCTGCTGCTAAGTTCTTCATACCTGCATTTACCATAGCCTGTGCAAGAACAGTAGCTGTTGTTGTACCATCACCTGCTACATCGTTAGTCTTAGTAGCAACTTCCTTTACAAGCTGTGCACCCTGATTCTCAAATGCATCTTCAAGCTCGATATCCTTAGCTATTGTAACACCATCATTAGTGATAAGTGGTGCGCCATATGACTTATCAAGAACTACGTTACGTCCCTTTGGTCCGATTGTAACTCTTACTGTATTAGCTAACTTATTAACGCCCTCTTCAAGAGCTTTTCTTGCTTCGATTCCGTACTTAATTTCCTTTGCCATTGTTATTACCTCCAAATAAAATCAATAATATAATCAACAATATAATGAATATTTATAATTAATCCTCAATTACTGCAAGGATATCATTCTGCTTAACTACGATATATTCTTCTTCATCAAGCTTAACTTCTGTTCCTGCATACTTAGAATATATTACCTTATCTCCAGGCTTAACCTGCATTGTAACTTCCTTGCCATCAACAACTCCACCAGGTCCTACTGCAACTACTTCCGCCTGTGATGGCTTTTCCTTTGCCTGTCCTGGTAATACAATGCCTGACTTTGTAGTTTCTTCTGCAACTAATGCTTTAATTACAACTCTGTCTCCTAATGGTACTAACTTCATAATATAATCCACCTTTCCGCTGTCTGACATGTATGTGGCAGCTATCTTTATCATTACTTTAATTTTGTCTGTTAGCACTCATTTCTTTCGAGTGCTAATCCCGATAACGATAAGATATCACCCAGCCAATAATTTGTCAACAACTAATTCAAATATATTAATGTTTTTACATTTTGATTATACTTTTTTTATTTTTTATGTTTTTTTGACTCTGCAACTCCCATTTTTATAGTTTTCCCATAATAGAAAAGATACTGCTGTGCGTATCCTCCAAGTTCTCCAAACCTGTTTTTTGCAAAATCTGCTATAACCTCCTTAGATGTATCCTTCTTATCAAAATAAAGATATTCCATTATCCTTTTTATCCATACATCTATAGGAAAACTATCTCTTTTTCCAAGTGCAAAAAGACTTACGCAGCTTGCAACTTTATTGCCTACGCCCTTTATTTTGCACATTTTTTCTATTCCTGCTGCCGAATCTGACTTTATAAGTTCATTATAATTAACACTTCCATCATAAACATGGCTGACTGCATCATATATATATGGAGCACGAAAGCCTGTTTTTAACTCCTTCAGGTCTTCAATAGTTGCTTCTCTTAGCTGATTAACATCTGGAAATGTATACATTGGGATTCCTTTTACATCTCCTTTATAAGTACCATACTTTTCTGATATATCAGCTACTATCTTTTTAATATGTGGTATCTGCTTATTCTGTGAGATTATAAATGATATAAGTGTTTCAAAAAATTCCTGATTAAGTATTCTTACTCCTGACATTGCACATATTGCTTCTTTTAGCTTATCATCCTTTGCAAGCAGTTCTTCTTTTATTTTCCCATAATCCCTGTCTATATCAAAATATTTTCTCCATAATGTATCATATATCTTCTCATCTGTATCGTAAAACACCAGATTACTATCATCCTGTCTTATATGTAAAAGCTGTCCATATGCTGTCAACACATATTCATTCTCATCAAGCATGTTAAAATGAAAGCATTGCCCACATTCCAGCGTTTCTTTAAGATTAAAATCTGACGGTGTATTTATCACATAATCGTTCATATTATTCCTCTTTTCTTAACTATTCTTAAATAGATGTATTTTGATTCTTACAATGTTTCTTAAACATTTTTTAATATTTCTTCCATATTCTATTATAAATTTCTTCCATGTTCTATTATAAATACTTTTATTTTTGCAGATTACGTATTAGAATTGTTATGTATATATTCTTTTATATACATTTATAATATGATGTTGCCCACATGATATGAGATATGAGCATAAAAGTTTGATGATAATCCCACGATATGCGGATATTGGCAGGTATTATGTGCCAGTGGTACATATTTAACATGGGCAGAAGCGGCACGTAGACGTGGACATCATGATTTTTATCATAACAGATTATAACCAAACAACACACAATATTCAATTTATAACATAATTATTTATAGAAAGATTAATGACAATGCATTTTAAAAAAAGCAATTTTAGAAATATAAATTTTAAAAAAAAGACTTTTGCTATTATTTCAATTATTATAAGTCTTTTATTTACTGGATGTAATATCCCCTTTTTATCAGAATGGCAAGATGGGTCATGTACCTCCATATCCGATACTGCATATGATAAATCTGCCTCATCAACTAATGAAATAATTGATTATATCAATCAATGCTTAATAAATAATCAGACCGTATGCGAATTATTCATTGAAGACGAATCTCTCATAGATGCTAATTCATGGCTTGCTGCCATAGATGGCATAGAACAGTTAAAATGTGAATATAAACGTGTTAAAAACGGTTTTAATGTACGCATTACATATGAATGCTGGGATAGTTTTTCTATAATCAATGCATATAAAACCGGTTCAACAGATGGACTAAATGAACGCCAGCTTACATTATATACTAAATACATACAGATATTAAACGAGATTACATCTCCTGCTAATTCGGATATAGAAAACGAACTTGCAGTACATGATTATCTTGTCGAACACATTTCTTATGTTGATACTGGTGATTCCTCTTACAATGCATACAGTGCACTTATTAACGGAATCGCTGTATGCAGCGGCTATACCGAATGTTTTAAAACATTTATGGATATGCTTGGAATAGAAAATGGAACAGTGTCCGGTGAAGCTGGTGACGAGCAGCATATATGGAATACTGTTAAACTTGATGACCAATGGTATCATGTAGACGTAACATGGGATGATCCTATAGGTTCTTCTTTTGAATACACCGATCATTCTTACTTTAATATTACAGCCAAAGACATGTCCATTGATCATACATGGAATCATGACAAATACAGTGAATATGAGAATTGTGGAACAAAATATTCTTATGTAAGATATGCTGGAGTAACCATGATAAGCAACACTTCACAGTTAAACCGTCTTATCCGTAATGCGGTTAAAAACAAACAGACTCATCTTGAATTCGCCTGCACATTCACAACTGATTTAAAAACAGCTGTGTCAAAAACCGGTGAAGCTTTATCATATACTTATAAAAATGTACCTAGAAATAATTACTCTTTATATACCGTAACATTCACTTACTAATATATGTCTGCAATATGCCTCTATGTTTCTAATATGTATTTTTTTAGGACATTTTTTCTTTCCTTATATTCTGGGCAGTACTTTTTCACCTCTGCCCAGAATTCCTTTGAATGATTCATATATTTTCTGTGTGCAAGCTCATGCACCACAACATAATCCATAAGCTCCTGTGGCATATAATACAGCTGGTAATTAAAGTTCAGATTACCCTTTGAACTGCAGCTGCCCCACCTTGTTTTCTGGTTTTTAATAGTTATATTTTTAACCGTCACTCCCATAATACGGCTGTAATATATAACTCGTTTTTCAAATGCTTCTTTAATGCACTTAATCTCATCTTTAGTAAGTTCATCTTTTTTCTTTGCATTGGTTGATATTCCTGCTTTGGCTTTACTTCCAAGATAACGTCGCTTTTCTTCAATCCACAGCTTATGTTTATCCACGAATTCTTCAAGCTGTTTTTCACTTAATGTATACGGAGCTCTTAATATGACTCTTCCATCCATGTGAACTTCAATACCTATTGAACGTCTTTTTGACTTTATCACTGATATATAATCTTTATTCCATATGTTATCATATTCACCACTGCACATTTTATTTTACTCTTTTCTGCTTACTGGAGTTTCATATCTCCATCTTTAACCCAGCCTGCTTTCTTTAACAGCCAATTTATAAATGGACATATAACTGCAGGCAAAACAAACGATATAAGTATTAATCCTGCCCAGTCCATCATGGTTATTGCACTCTTAGTTCCTGCTGCAACATCATTTACCCAGCCTGAATATACACCTATCTGGCCTACAAAGCCACATGTCCCCATACCTGATGATACTGCTGTTCCATTCATCTGCAGTTTAAAAAGACATGTTGCAACAGGTCCTGTTATTGCTGATGTTACTATCGGTGCAATCCATATCCTTGGATTCTTTATTATGTTTCCCATCTGAAGCATTGATGTACCTATTCCCTGTGAAACAAGTCCACCCCATCCGTTTTCCTTAAAAGACATAACCGCAAAGCCAATCATCTGGGCACAACAACCTGCTACAGCTGCTCCTCCTGCAAGTCCTGTAAGTCCAAATGCTGCACAAATAGCTGCCGAAGATATCGGTAATGTAAGTGCTGCTCCGACAAGAACTGATACCACTATTCCCATAAGAAAAGGCTGAAGATTAGTTGCAAGCATTATAACCTCACCTATTTTCATAGCCGCTTTTCCAAGCGGTGGAGCTATCAATGCTGCCACCCCTGTTCCAACTCCTATCGTTATTAATGGTGTTACAAGTATATCTATCTTTGTTTCCTTCGATACTAATTTTCCTGCTTCTGCTGCAATAATAGCTACAAAATATACCGCCAATGGACCACCTGCACCACCTAATGCATTAGATGCAAAACCAACTGTTATAAGCGAAAAAAGAACAAGTGGCGGACATTTCAGTGCATACCCTATAGCCACCGCCATAGCCGGTCCGCTCATGGCTGATGCAAGACCTCCAACTGTATAATTAACACCACTTATTGTTGCAACTGTATTAGTAAGAAATCCAATATGAAGCTGTGTACCCAGAGTATTTAGTATAGTTCCTATTAATAACGAACAAAACAATCCCTGAGCCATTGCCCCAAGTGCGTCTATTCCATATCTTTTAACCGATACTTCAACATCTTTTTTCTTTAAAAACGCTTTAATTTTCTCCCACATGATTAATCCTCTCTATAGTAAAATTTCAATTAATCATATCACATAGCCGTCCTGACTGCCAGCTAATTTTCAACTTTATATATAACCATGTATATAACTCGTAAATATAGCTTTATATATAAATACATATATATCTGATTTTCAACACTAATATATAACATTTATAAATAGCATACACCCTAAACTCATGCAATATTCAAAAGTATATTTTTATTTTTTCATATATCATTTGACAATATCTATTTGTTTTTATCCATAACCCGATATGATATCTGTGTCATCTAAAAATATATTACATATAATGTAATGAATTCTTTATAACTGGAGTATGTTTATGAAAATGCAGAATACATTTTCTCTTGCCATGTGCTATGTACCATGGCAGAAATGGGGAGAATTGTATGACCCATGCAGAGCTTTAAAATATGGTACTTTATTTCCTGTTCTTAACAAACCTTTTGGAGGTATCAGAACATGAATAATATTAATAGCATGAATAATATGAGTAATATGAACAGTATGAATAATGTGAATAACATGAGTAATATAAATAATATGAACAGCCAGTCAATGAATGTTAATTGTAATACGCCTATGGATATGCAGCGCCGCTCTTCATGTACAAATATTCAACCTATGCCTTTATCGCAAAGAAATAATTCCTGTAATATCGTTGCCGACAAGCATGCACTAATGAAGAATATATATGAGCTTGGTTTTATATTAACTGAAACTAATCTTTACCTTGATACACATCCTAATGATATGGAAGCTATAGAATATTATGCCCAGATCAGGGATAAATATTGCAATTATATGACAAAATATGCAGATTATTATGGACCTCTTGATAAACTTCACATATCTAACGATAACTACTGGATGTGGGTTTCAACACCGATGCCTTGGGAAATGGAGGTATGTTGATATGTGGAATTATGAAAAAAGACTTGAATATCCCATTAAAATAAAGCAAACGAATCCTGCCTTGGCAGCAATGATCATCTCGCAGTATGGTGGACCATACTTCAATAAGATATACAGCTTTTCTTCCTATTTATATGTGTATAGTATCACAGATATTTTAAATGTACAATATCATTATATTCTTTCAATGTTATGCACATCTATCGCACTTGTTACAGTATTGCCAATACCGATAACTGCTCTGTTTCCATTAACCTGGATAATATCATATTCATCATAATAAAGATTAAATGCTCTATTTGTATCATAATCAACATTAAGAAGCACTCTTACCTTATCACCTACTTTTATGTCAGTTTCAGATTCTTCATTGCTTTCACCGTCTGAATTGTTGCCTGCTGATACAATACATCCATCATTGACCCAGCCTGTTCCATCATTGATTAAGTAAGGATTGACCGCCCAAGGAATAACCCTTGTAATTATCCCACTATTAAATCCATCTGATGGTGCAAGTCCAGATTCTGATGTAGACGAAGCATATATTGTGTCATACTCAACGTAATCTCCAATCTGATACTGTAACTGCTCTGTATCAGTATTAGTATCTTCATTGACATTATCGTTGTCCTCAACATTATCATCTCTATGATCATATTCATTTGCTCTTGTAAGCATATCATAGACTTCATCTCTCATAATATCGTAATCTACCCTTGTGCCATCTGCAAGATAATAATCACTGCTTTCCTGTGACATAGCGAATTTATCCTCGCATATCTCTCCGTCATCATTCCAATGTGCTTCCCAGATAAGTGCACCATGCTCTATAAGCTCGTCAACATTCATGTAATCGTTTAACCAGCTATGGCTTGCATAAATACCTTTTGCAGTAATGTCAGGCAGTGAATCCAGCCATGCAAGTGCGAGCTCCTGTGTGTCGTGGTAATCTATATTGTGTGCGGCTTTATATCCATCTGCATCTTCAATATCAAGGTACACTCCCATTGTTGGATTGCACTTGTTATACCACTCCCTTATATGAGCAGCTTCGCTCAGTGACTCATCATTATTGCTGGCATACTGATAAATATATAATCCATACGGAATACCTCTCTTCTCGCATTCATCGATATATGTCTGTGCCATAGAATCACACTGGCTGCACTCGCTGTCATCCTCGCTTAAGTCACTACCATATGCACAGCGAATTATAACAAAATCAAAATTCTCCTTAATATAATCAAAATCAATATTTCCCTGATGTCTGCTTATGTCTATTCCTTTTTTCATAGTCTTATTCCTCGCTTTCTTTTTATATATTTCCGCTATGTGCGCATAAAAATAGCACACATAGCGATTACTACATGTGCTCATTAGTTAATATATGTTTTATTGTTACTTACCTCTGGTACTGCCTTGTCCTCTGCAAGCTCATCATCATCTGGAAGCTCATCTGTATATTTACTTAGAAACGTCTTTACACATAACCATAATTTCTTAACAGGTAATCCACAAAGTGCCATATTCTTTAATATGCTTACAACTTCATATGCTATGTCTAGGATTGCAAAAAAGCCTGATATACCAATGCTGTTACCTATATAGTTCCTTACCTCATCAGGCAGGAAACCAATCATATTAAAATTGGTAATATAATCCACCACAACAAGTAGCATTATAGATATAATCATGCCACACTTACGGATTGCTCCGTTTATCCCGAAACAGCTGTTAAAATTATGTTCCTTAATTGCCCTTAATACTCCAAATATCGTATCAATAATTACTGCTATAATAACCAACTGAATTAACTTATTATGTGCGGCCGCTATATATATTTCTCTCATTGTCATCATAACTACTTATCCTCCTTGGTTTCTTCTGTTGTCTGCTTTGAATCATTTGCTTTTGCCGTTTCCTCTTTCTCTACGTATGCAGTTCTAACAAGCTCATCAAACTTATTATCAAATGCTGTGACTTCTTCATCATAAGCTGCCTTATCTGCATAATATACAGATGAATCCTTAATTGTCTTTGTAATGCTAATTCCTCCATCTTCACTTAAAGATGAATTGCAATACATCACCTGCTTGTTGTCTGTTCCTGTTCCAGTTTTAATTGTACCTGACAGGATGATTTTCTTTGTCATTTCTAACATGTTTTTGTCCTCCTTGGATATAATATTTATAATTAGCTCTATGAGCATAATTATTGATAATAAAAAAGCACTGATAAACAGTGCAAAAGTGTATGCTTAACAGACATAACTTTATTAAATTTTTAAAAGCCATGCCTGGAGATTTCGTCTTTAATTTTTCTATAAAATATGTTCTTATGTTTCCTAAACAACAATATTATTGAAACAATGGGTAGCAATGGTATTAGCTCTGGAAATAGTATAAATATGGATAGTGAGCTTTTTAGCTCTCATAAACCATTATATATTCACGCTATAACTACACAAAATCCTAATAGCATAGTCGGAATGCCTCAAGGTGCATATGGATATGGTGTTCTTATAACATTATTGTCAAAATATGAATCTTCATGGGCTTCATGTCAAATATATATACCTCATGGTGGTGAAGTTTCAAGAGATATATATGTTCGTACATTGGGCGATACATATAAAAGAAAACCGTCTTGGAGACGCATTGAAGCAACTCAAATTGAAGCGACTTAAATAATTTAATTAAATAGCCGAATGTTGATATTAAGGAGTAATTAAAAGAAATATTGTTTTTGAAAATTTTATATATATTTCCAATTTAATATTACTGTAAAAATACAAATTCACCATATATATAATAGCCTTTAACAAATTCCGAAGCTGCCCATGCGCCCAAGTATCCATCTGTATTATAATACCGTGCAAGCCTTATCATCTTGTTTGTTTGGTCGATACATGTGCCATAACCTATTAGTTTGTTGATAATTTTCCCTTCTGCATTATAGCACTGCCATGTACCACCTAATATTTTGATTGCATCAGATATTTGTAAGTTAAACAAATTAAATACTTTATTAATATCATATCTGAATTTGAAGTCGCTTGTATCTGAACTTGCACGTTCAATTTTAGTCGTGAACTTTAATATGCCAACTTTTGCCGTCTTATTGTAAATAGCAAAATTATATCCATATCCTTCACAATTGCTTTCCGATATAAAATTTTTTGTAAAGCAACTATAAAAGGTAATATTGTTGTTTAGTTCACTTATACCATCACTACAACTCTTAATCCCATCTTCCATGTGGTTAAGCCTATCCGGGCTCCATGGAGTACCACCACTCCTTCCTGCTTTCCATACCTGCTTTACATATTCTACAAAACTCATATATTTCTCCTTTCCATTTTAAAAAGCGCCATACTTACCTACAACGCCTTAGTTATTATTTATTACACCCATTCACTACTACCAGGATTGTAATGATATGATGCTATAATAGTATCATCTATATGTATACGTAAATATGTTCCATCCCAGGATAAATATATTTCCTGATTATTATTAGCTATTGAACGATTAAGAACGCATCCATACCTATAATAATTGCCATTGCCGGCAGAATGCATAACATTAATTCCTGTTGTCTTAATTCCGCCTATAACAGACATTGCACAGTCTTGAAAATAACCCGTACCTGCGTTATTAACATATATATGACCCTTGCCAACTCTTGTATACTTCTGCCGGTTTGGCATATACCATAAATCTATGCCATCTCTTACAAATTTAGCTTCTAAACCAGCAGCTCCGTAAAGGTATAGTCCCTGGTCGCCATCGTTTTTAGGTGCTGTTACGCAATAAAATTTAGTTATTCCATCGCGTTCATCAACGCCAAAGATACCGGCAGACTGGTATTGTGTATACACCTTATTAGTGTTATTTCGTACCTTAATATCTCCACCCATTATAGTGGCTGTTGTATCAATTGTATTTCCATTCCAGCCGCTAATCATTTCGCAATTTGTTTCTATAACACCTTTTGCATTAATGAATAAAGGATATTCAAACAGATTATTTTTTTCTTTTGTAACCTGTAAGATATGAGTTGTTGCTTTAGTTGCTTTATTTAGAGCTACATCATAAGTATATCCATCATCACTATCAATTGTAGAATATATAGAAGTAGCACCTATTCGCCAGCCGCCTATGACACCGCTCTGGCACTTTGTAATCTCACCGTTAGCGTTCAATGCAAAATTATCACTATCTATCGTTATTCTGTTTCCGGAAATATTAAGCCCGCCCCTTGCAGTTATATTAATAGTATCCGCAATAGCCTCAATTGCACTCTTTAGCTGACCATCCTTATTCTCTATTAATGCTTTCAAGCTTGCAGATGTAGCATAATCCCCCAGCTTTGCTTTTACCGCCGCAGTTATACTTGTCTGACCTGGGCTTATAGATTCTATAATATCTGATGTCGTAGAGTAATTTTTTAATGCGGTATCAGTATAACCAGTAGCATTTGTTGTAGCTGTCCCTGCTGCATCATCTGCATACTTCTGTGTAGCATATGTTGCCTGTAGAGAAGCTGTTATTGAAGACTTATCATCCTTAATTTCCTGAACAATCCGGTTAACCATTTCGGTTGTAGTAGAATAGTTGTTAGCTAAATCCTTTCTAACGCTCGTAAGCTCACCTGTTATATTATCTACAGCTACATCATGCCGGGCGAATCTGTTAAGCATATAGGCTGTTTCTGTGTTTGATATCTCTTCCCACACCCAAGCATCATCTTTCTTTGTAAATCTCCAGGTCTTATTAGACGTTGGATTATATGCTATGGCTCCTACATGTAGAGCGTATGCTGAATCATTATATTGCCACGTATCTGTTTCAAGTGGATACCAGTCTTCCGCAGGATATACTGGGACAAAAAACTCCGTCGCCGGATAATTATCCAGGGTTGGAATTTCCGATACCGTATATGCATTAAAATCTCCGCCTATCCGCTTATACGTTTCTGACACATATGTTTTAACACTATCAGCTGACAGCTTTATAGCTGATTCCATATCCTTTGTAACCGTATAATTCTTTAAGGCATCAGTTAATGCATTTGCTGCAGTACCTTCTGCTGCTGACTGTGCTGCACTTGCCACTCCATCTGCATATTCCTTGGTAGAATTTATTCCATCTGTAAAATCTGTCGTAGTTGTATACGTTTTAGATATTGAAGATGTAATGCTTTCCTCACTCTGACTTATAAGAGATTTTGCAGATTCAGTTGTTATATAGTTATCCTTGATATCAACCTTAACCCTGCTAACTTCCGCTGTTATCCCATCAATAGCAACCTGGAACGCTGTATGCTTATTAAGCATATAAGCAGTCTCTGATGATGATATTTCAGTCCATCCATATGTCCCGGATGACTGTTTAAGAAACTTCCAGGCACGATTAGAACTTTTCATATAAGCAACTGCTCCAGCGTGCTTGGCATACTCTTCCTGTGTATACTGCCACGTATCTGTTTCAAGCGGGTACCAGTCTTCCGCCGGATACACTTTTACAAAGAATTCAGTTGCTGGATAATTGTCCAGCGTTGGTACCTCTGTAATATCATATATCTCAAATGTACCATTAAGCTGCTTAGTAACGTCCGACATATCTATCTTAAAGCTGTCTAATGTTGTCTTAACATCATTAAACTTGCTTTTTACAGAATTGCCTTCCGCATCAATATCCGTCCACCAAAGCTTATGCTCTATGAATGTCTTAGCCTGCAGCATAGTAGAACCCCATGCCTCAGAACCACCGCTAACATAATTATTAATAGTCTGAAATGTACTCTCCAATGTCTGATCTGTTGTATCTACATGTATCTTACTTGCATTAAAAGTATTACTCTTATCTGCATTAAGAACACTAAATACACTATCTATATCAAGTTTCTTACCGGATATATTCGCATTTTCCGACACCATATCATTCCGAATAATCGCTTTCTTTATGCCAGCTTCCTGCACTCCATTTAAAGGGTCAAACATCAGATTTCCGTTTATATCCCAGATGTAAATATTGTAATCTCCAGAAGCATCCTTACCTATCTGCACACGAACACGATTCTTATCACTTATCTGAATAGTATTATCTTTCCACTGCGACTTTCCATCATCACTGTGTATAAGCAGATTCGTAGTATTAATATCTACACCTGTTAACTTGCTGAATGCCAGGTCTTTAATCATTGCACTTGTAATCTGTGCGGAACCTATAACACTCGCTACCGAATTAGCAAAATCTGTAGTTATCGTCGTGCCTGTAGCTGAACCAAACATCAAGGTATTAACCTTTTCAACATCAACATTCAGATCCTTTACATTACCCTTGACCGCCTCAAAATCTACCGTCTTTAATTCTTGGAATTCAGCTTTTACACCGTTAAGATCTTCTATCTTAGCATATAGTAATTCAGCGCTCTCACTTGTTAAACTATTAGTTTCAAGTTTTCCTATCCTTGCTTCTGCTGCAGTCATTTTATTAGTAACTTCAAGAACATCTGTTTTAGTACTCTTGAACTCAGCATTATTGGCTATTACAGTATCTATATTTAACACCTTAGATGCATCTATATTATCTATGCAGTCTCCGTCTATCGTACCATTGTCATTAGTTATATTATCAACCGTATCAGATGTATTATTATATTTCTGAACATAAGAAGTAAATGTAAGCTTAAGATTCGATATTTCACACGTATCTTGCGCTGGATTATCCGGAAATCGTTTCATTTTAACAATACGCTGTTTAATTCTCGTATGTTTCTGCTTATCAATTATCGTAATAATGTCACCAATATTACATTCATTATTTAGGCCAAGCAGCATGCATGTATATGCAGTATAAGGGCATGCTAACTCTTCAAGTTTCGACTTTGCATCTTCCTTAAGTGATTCTGGCACTGTATATCTTTCATCTTTCCATATATAAGTCTTATTCTTATCACTATATGTATGATTTTCAAGATACATACTCCCATCATTAACGGACTCAATAGTCATGCCATCTTTTCCAAGTGGCAATATTCTTGTATAGAAATCTGTAGTATCACTTTGACTGCTAAGTGATATAAGATTAAGCTGATCAGTAAAATAACAGCCTTTATCTTCTCCTATTTTCTCCTTGAATATGATCTTTTTATTCAAAGAATCAACAATCATTTCCAACCTATATGTATCAGCGATTTTTTTTAGAACGTCCCAGGACGATACATTAGTCATTCTTATTGTTCTTTTCTTCTTAATATCACATTCACATCGCCAGCCAGTTCCAGCAAGTGCCAGATTAGCAGTAATCAATGCTGTCTGTTCAACTGTCTCAAATTTAGTCAGAGCATTACCTTCAAGTTCATCAATATTAAGCTTTGCAATAACATTATAATAGCCATTTTCTGCATCGTTAACCTGTTTGATAACATATTCATCTGTTTTAGTAACAATATAATCTTCAAGAGCTATATTACATATAACACTTCTATCCGCACTAAATCCAAGAGTTTTGTCGCCATAATCAAGCATTTGCTCGATATAAAGGTCTTTGTATGCCATAAGCGGCGATACTATGCCGTTATTATCTTTATATCTTAACATACGCCGCTCCTTTCCTTAAGGTATTAATCTTCTATCATAAATAACAATGCTTCTATCTCTTTACCAGTCAGATTATCGTAATTATCTGAATCACAACGTTCAAGGTCTTCATACTTAACTTTTCTTATACTCAAATCTTCCTCAAGCATATAAAGCTCATTTATTGCCTCAATCGTCTTCGTCTCATCATCACCATTTAATACATATTTATAATTTTTCTCTGATTCCGCCTTCTTTATAACTTCTCCGTTCTTGTCCTTCTCAACAATCTCCTCAAGGACTGGCTGTCCCTTATCATCCTTAACACAATACTCCTGCAGTATTTTTTCTCTTTGTTCCTTAACATCATCTTCTTTACTTAATAATATCTTTAAGTTTACAGCTATAGCATAACTAAGTTTCACAGGCAATTTCTTACCTGATATTAACTGCAATCCTAATATATGTTCACCTACATCTGCTAATTTTATATTCATACGATACCTCCTATTAATTATTCAAATTCATATTAGCCAATCCACATGTTATTAAATCGTTTTGCTATGTTATCAAAATATGTATTTTGTTACCATTATATTAACTATTTAAAATACGGTTTGTAACTAACTGTAACACTGCATGAATTATCCAGAGTTATAGTATTACTACCAGGCAAAAGGCGTGGAAATTCCCATAAGTTAGTTTTATCAAGTATATTTACACCATTTTCCGTAACACTACAATTCTGTCCATCAATAATCACCTCTGCATTACGTGCTATACTCTTAATTATTATTGCATCATCTGATATACCAGCTACTGTAAGACTTGTTAATGCTATATCAGATCTTATAGTAATAACCACCGGTGTCTTTGTAGTTCCTTCCATCAGGAATGTTTTTTCTTTTCCTGAAAATGCTACAGTCTTAGATACACCTTTTTTGTTATAAGCGGACAATGTAATCTTGTAACTATATAGCCACCTTTTAACAAGTTCCCTGTCTTCACTTTTGAAATCAAATTCATATGTGAAATTCATATTATCAAGCTGAAGTTCTCCTGAATCAAAATCATTCATTATCGAACTCATTATTATTTCACATTCTTCTTTTGACTCAGCCTTAACAAGCATTTCTACATATATCTCAAAATCTGTGTATCTGTTAGATTTTGACTTGACTGGACGATAACCTTCATCCAGCCAGTCTGTATAGGTTACAACATTGCGTGGCTTAATCGTCTGACTAAGCCACACAACACTACTATATTTTTTCTTCAAATCAATGCCATTAACTATCATCTTTCTGTCACCAACTTCAATGCAGCCTGATTCATGAAATAATCAACATCTGCTTTATCATTAAAATTATAGTTTCCATTAAAATTAATCTGTGTATTATTTCCACCTGATGAATTATTATGACCTGGCACAATCATTTCCGATACATTCAGATTAGTAGCAAGCTGCATAGCTGCGTCTGATATAAGATGCTGCTGTTGCTTAAGCTGTTGTGCCATTCTTCCAACAAAATCAGGCATCCACTCTTCATAATCACGCAATGGTCCAGCATCTGGCCGCGAAAAATGTAAGAAACTTGTAATCTTGCTGGCTACACTCTTAGCTGCATTTCCAACTGCACCAAGCATAGACTTTATACCATCGATTAATCCACTAATCATATCCTTGCCCCAGGAGAATGCAACATCAACTAAATCTCCAAATGTATTGTAAATAAATGATACAAGATTACCTATAACACTACCTATAGATTCAACAATACCGCCTATTATCTCTAATAATCCATGCCAAGCTCTGTCCCAGTCTCCAGTAATTACACCAAGAACTACATCTATAATTCCCTGTATTGTACGCATAATTCCATCAATTATCCCTTGAATTGTTCCAAGTACTGAACTGATTACATTCTGGATAACTGCCAACGCTGCCTGTATAGCTGCAGATATCGTTGAAATCCACAAAGAAATAACCATCTTAACATATTCACAGAATACAGATATAACTCCCTTAATAACCTCTAAGGCTATCGTCACTATTGGCTTAATTGTTTCCCAGAATGCCTGCACTGCTGTTATTATTTCATTGAAGAAATTTTTCATAAAAGCTACTAATTCAGAGAATTTAGTATTAATATAATTTCTGAAATCATCACATTTTAAATACAATCCGGTAATTATAGCTATAAGTGCTGTAACCGCTGCTATAACCAGACCAACCGGTCCTGTAAGCACTGCTAACACTCCAGACAAACCTGCCGCCGCACCAGATGTACCTGTAATAATCCCTATAAGACCAGTTACCATTGGAATAATCTTTGCAACAAGTCCTATGATAGCTGATACATCTGTCGCTATTTTTCCAAATACAATAAGCGCCGGTCCTAATGCTGCCACTACTAACGCTATAGTTACTATTAGCTGTCTATGACTCTCTGACATACTATTAAGCTGTGTCACAACCCCTTTCATTCCTTCAACAATACGTGAAATATAAGGCATTATCACTTCGCCTATGCTAATTGCCAGTTCCTGTAGTAAACTCTTAAGTGTAGTCAACTGACCATTAAGATTATCCTGCATTGTTACAGCCATATTTTCAGCAGTTCCATCACAATCTGCTATAGCACTTGAAAGCTTATCAATATCTGATGGTGCGGCATTCATAAGTGCAAGGAATCCTGTCATAGCCTCTGTACCAACAAGTGCACCTGCAGCACTTGACTGTTCTGATTCTGAAAGCTGACTAAATGCTGCTCTACAGTCTGACAATATATCAGATAAATTTCTCATGGATCCATCAGCGTTAGTTGTTGCTATTGTAACTTCACCAAGAGTTTCTCCTTCAAACGCAACTTCCCCCGCCAGAGCTGTCATAATTCTTCTAAGCGAAGTACCTGCCTGTGAAGCCTTTATACCACTATTAGCCATAAGTCCTATAGCTTCTGCTGTATCTTCCACACTGAATCCTAATGCTCCTGCAATAGGCGCTGCATATTTGAATGTCTCTCCCATCATAGATACATTAGTATTTGCATTAGAAGATGCCGCTGCAAGAACATCTGCGAAATGTCCTGAATCGGATGCTGTTAATCCAAATGCTGTAAGTGCATCTGTTACTATATCTGATGTAGTAGCAAGATCTTCGCCGGATGCAGCCGCAAGATTCATAATTCCAGCTATACCATCTATCATGTCTGAAGTCTTCCAACCAGCCATAGCCATATATCCGAATGCATCTCCTGCCTCTGTCGCAGAGAATTTGGTCTGTGAGCCCATCTCTCGTGCTTTAGACTTAAGAACTTCTAGGTCATCTCCTGTTGCTCCTGATATAGCTGCAACATTACTCATAGAACTTTCGAAATCTGCTGTAGTCTTAACCGCTGCTGCACCAAGTCCAACTATAGCAACACTACCTTTAGACATGTTCTTTCCAACACTCTGCGCCCCTTCACCAATCTTTCCAGTTACATCAGATACCTTGGAAAGTGCTGCACTTGCAGACATGCTTTCCTTCGTAAGTTTCTGCAGTTCCTGCTGTGTTGCTTCAATCTCCCTGCATAATGCTCTGTATTGTTCCTGGCTTATCTTACCCTTTTGACCTACCTCATTAGCTGCCTGCTTTTCTGCCTCTTTCAAAGCTGTTAACTTATTACTTGTTTCTTCTATAGCAGTCTTTAATAGTTTCTGTTTCTGGCTGAGCAATTCCGTATTCGTTGGATCCAGCTTTAACAATCTGTTTACATCTTTTAATTCATCCTGAGTTGTCTTTATTGCATTATTAGTATCCTTCAACGCATCGTTGAGTTTAGTGGTATCTCCGCCTATCTCTACTGTAATTCCAGCTATTCTACTCTTCGCCATAAGTCAACTCCTATAACTATTTCTAACTTATAAATATTAGAAATGGTCGTAATCTTCCTGCTGTGCCAATACTGGCCAGTCATAATCATCATTCATCTTTTCTGCATACATATCATGCACAAGACCAATAGTTACATAATCGCAGTCTTGAATAGAAAGACCAAGCTGTAGACAACGATACATAAAAAGCGGCGTTGTCATTTCCCTGCTAGTTGCTCTAATTTTTTTTTATTTTCTATGGTCGTTTTATTATCTAAATGCCATAATTCAAGAATCTGCGGAAGAACCTGATATATAGAAAATGTATCAAACTGTTCAAGCCACTCATCCGGATTCTCTGGCTGTGTAGGATCTGCATGTTTGGCCATAACATACGCCACATTCTCAAACATCTCTAAATCTTCTACCTCGAACTCTTCACCTGTCTCTTTAGCTTTCTCAGATTGATCTGATAATCTCTTCATATCTTTGAATATATCTCTTCCAAAAAAGCGCCTGTACAGCCTTGGGACTGTAGCAGACGCTCTGAACTTAACTTTATTACCATCAATATCAATTTCTTTTAATATCATATGTCACCTCTTATGATGCCTTAACAGGAATATATACTGCTTCATACCACTTATCATACGTTGCATCTGGTGTAGTGGCAGTAGTCTTAGTCTTAACATTACCATTGGCAAGCGGTGATGCCTTTATAGACAGTTTTTCTGTCTGTACCTCTTTCTTATCCTCATTAGTCTTAGATGCTACAGATGTACGTGAGGCCTTGCAGCGGTATAATACATGTCTTACTGCTTTCTGGTCACCATCAAATTCAAATAATAATGCGAACTCTTCTGATTCAGTGTTGCTATTCTCAACTGATACTTTATTATCATCCAGTTCATTCTTAAGAATATCTGTTTCAAATGAAAGCGGAACTAACGCTATCTCAAGGTCTCCTTCATATCCATTATTGGCCGTAGATGTATAATATACCATTCCATCCGCATAGAATTCTTCTGTGTCACCCTTAGCATCCAATGACAGTTCTACTCCTCCTGTAATCGGTACTGGTTTCTCATATGTCACTGCTCCTTCTGAATCTATATTCAGTTTCGCATAATGAACGTTTTTTAGATTGAACTTAACTTTATTTTCCTTTCCCATCATTACACCTCCAGTGTATATAATTCTTCAAACAATTTATCTTTTTCAATATAATATTCCTGCCTGTTATAAAACAGCCCATGTGCATCTAACAGTTCTTCAAGCTGTGCCTCTATTCGTGGAGATTTACTGCTCACATATAATTCTATATACAGCTTGTTTATTTTCTGATATACTCCTCCATCTGCTGCCATATTGTCAGATTCCGGCATAGAAAATATTATATATGGTGCTGCAGGTACATCTTCCTCATCAAAATTCCAATATGCAAATGGTAATCCAAGTTCCGATAACATCTGCTTAACCTCTTCATATTTCATCAGCTGTTCTCCTTTATACGTTTAATAGTTCTTTGCTCAAGTTCATTACTGGCCCATTCTTCTGCTGGCCTTATATGAACTTTAGCAGGTGCATTTCCTGCATTTCTGCCTTTAAGAACTACTCTGTGTCCATTCTCAAGCAGGTGAGTAAGTGAATACTGATGTCCACCAGCATATACAATTCTGCTCTTGCGATATGAATTCTCATTCTGAAGTGTGCTTCTCCAGCTATCCCTGTAAGAACCTGGTTCATACTTTTTCTTTTTACTATCCTTTCTTACAGGCGCTTTTTCCTTTATCTTCTTAACAGTTGCTCTGGCCACACTATCAATATCCTTTTTCATGTCACTTGTTACATCATTAGCATATTGTTGAAGAAGACTCATTATCTCATTTGCCAGTGCATCAGCCTTTACCTTTTTAGGCATTCATATTACCTTCTATCTTTTGTTCGGATATATGAACATTTTTCTTTTTCGATATCTTAACTATTTCCTGTTCTGACTTTTCATCATTCTCAATTATCTTCTTAGCAATAAGTGCTTCTGCGATATTCTTATCAGAAATATTAATATCATCACCTGCAGTTGCACCTATATTTCCATAGAAAAATGATTTAATCACCTTCATCATCAATCCTTTCTGCCATACTATACTCTGGCATAGCCTTATTAAGCGTTACATACATAACTGGTGGAATAGAATCATATTTCTCCTGTATCTGGCTGACAGTGTACTGAACTCCATCCATTACTATCAAGGTATTATTCGTATTAATAAATGGATTAAGCGGCACACTTATAAGCTTATCAATTCCACAATTAGCTATCTTAGCCTGATAGAATCTCGTCACCCCAATAGTCCTAATACCATATCTTAAGTGTGCTTTAAGCTGAACAATTGTTCTTTTGCTAGTGGAATATACATCAAGTTCACCATCGTTAAACAGCTCCCTGTTCGCCCGTTTGCCCGTCAACATAGGCTTTCACCTCCTGTAATAGCTGCAGCCTGTTAATATCTGATGAATAATTCCTCTGCCAGTCATCCAATGCTCCTGCAAGTGCATACATAACATAACTTATTAATAATTCTTTTGCAGAATTTTCCTCTTCATAATCGAAGTCACAACCACATATCTCATTAATCCTGTTGCAGCCACGAAGAATAATACCGCATAACTTCTTATCAGCGGCATCATCACTCCATGTCCTGTCTATATTATTCTTAATATCTTCCAGGAGCTTATCGCTTACCTCATTCATTATCCAGCAGCCTTTGTCTTAGTATTTACAGGATTATCTTCAGTGTTCGTAACCTCAACTCTGAGTGAAATTGGCTTAAGCTTAGAGATATCAATATACTTGAAAGCATTATTATCTTTAGGCTTACCCATCGCATACAGCTTTATAAGATATACTCTGTTATCATCAAGGAACTGGTATTCATCAGAATACTCTATCTTTCCTGATTTTCCTGCACCTATACCCATGAAATACTTCGAAGGAAGACCAATAATGGCCTCATTCTCATCAAGTGCTATTGACTGAATCGGTATAGTTGGATAAGGGAAGATGTTATTCTTATAATTACCAGCTGAATCTCTTACTGTTGTACATGGTACAATCTTTGCTATATAATCTACCGGATTGCATATGAATGCCACTGATGGAACTGCTCTGTAACCCGCGTCATTAGGTTTCTTTGCTAAATCAGCGATAAGATCACAATATTCCACTGGATCAAAACTTGTTAACTTGACCTTAGCCTTATCACTATATACACCAGCACTTACAGAGCCATCAAGGTCTTTACACATACCGATTGGCTGGTTCTTACCGGTACCCTTTAAGATACCTAATTCAAGACCACCAGCACATGCCTCTGATAAGATAATTCTTACATAGTTATCTAACCATGAAGGTCCTAAGTCTAACATATCCTTAGCAACTGGAATAAAAGCAGACAGCTTAGCAAGTGTCATATCCATAACTTCAATCTCGCCTGCAAGCTCTGTAGATATCTTAGTTGTTAATGCTCCCCATGTTGCAAGATCAATATTATCTGCATTGACAATCATCTTAATTGCCCCTTGGCAATTAATGAAATTAACAATACTAAGAAGTGGGTGTGCATTCTTCATATCCTCAATTACAGTATCTATAATTGTCTGCGGAATAGCTTTATCAATATTAACAAGTGCCTGCTTAGGATCTCCAGCACGCATAGCTGTTCCTAACTCTGTATAGAAATTCTTTTCTTCTCCTGTTAACTGTCTTACACCTCTGCTTGCAAGAATAGCTGCATCATTATTTCCCTGGAGCTGTTCTGCTTCCTGGCATATGATACTTGCAATATTCTCACCGAATTTTTCCATTGCCTTAGTAGCTGCTTCGTTGTCGTCACTCTTAAGAGCCTCTGACAGATTGGCAAGTGCCTCTGCATTTGCCGCCTGAAATAAATCTTTGTTTAACATATTTCTCCTCCTGATTATGATAATTTATTGCTTAGTGCGTTACTTGTTGCACTAAAAAAAGCACTACAGAGCTGTTCTGTTAGTGCTTTATGAGCCTGTTCTTTCATTTGTTGTTCCAATTCTTCTTTTGCTGCCTGCTCCCTTGCCTGTCTTTCCTTTTCAAGCAAAGTTTCTTTACTTACTGCTGCCTTCTGTATAAATTCAGCTGCCATTAAAGAAAGTGACTTCTGTGAATTCATCTGCGTTGCTAACTGTTCATACATCTGTTTGAACTGATTAGCGCCTTCTTCTTGTGTCACAAGCTCCTGAGAATCAATTTCATCACAGAAACCATACTTAAGTGCCTCATCCGGACTTAATATAGTCTCTTTATCAAGCAATGACATAAGTTCATCTTCACTCAGATTACACTTTTCAAGGAATATCTGTCTATTAGCTGCCATCAGCTCATCGAGATCATCAGCTGCTTTACGCAACTGTGTTGCATTACCACTACATGTACACCACATATTATGCAACAGAATTGTAGAACCCCTATGCATTATTATCTTGTCACAGCCCAGTGCTATTACATACGCGACCGAATATGCAAAACAATCTATATGACATACTTTGTTCGCCTGCTTAGCCTTAAGAAGATTGTATATTGCCACACCTTCTTTCACTTCGCCACCATAAGAATTAATATGTAATTCAATATCACTTCCATCCGGTATAGAATCCAACAGACCAATAAAATGTTTCGCTGATGTCTCTGATTCATCATATTCCCAAGTTTCCCAGTTAAAAGATCCATATGCTGTAATGTTATCATAAATATATATCTTAGTAACACCTGAATCATTCTTCTCCTGTCTGAACATAATCTTTCTCTTGTCCATTATTATCACCTTCTTTCATTGCACTATAATTTTTCGTAATATAATGAGTATCGCCTATATCACTGTCAATATCTGGTTCATTCAGCTTATGTCGAATCTCATTAATGCTGTAAAGACCACTTGATATAAGCTTATCTGTCTTCTCAGCATTCTTGAATATGTCTATATATGATATAGATGAAGTATCTATATTAAGACCTGTACCCTTTAATACCTCTTCGCCACTACGTTTCCTGTTAATCTCTGTCTGTAGAATATCACAGATAGGTTCAATCGTTATCGTTATGAACTCATCCATAAGCGCATCTATATCTGCTATTTCACCAGCGAATAACGCATAAGGAATATTAAGTGCTCCTGCTGCCTTTTTCTTAATCTCATCATTAACATCGATGAAATCTTTTAGTTCACTGGTAGCTTTCTTAGTAGATTCTTTCGCACCATTACTCTCATACGAATAACCATTGTAAAGAGGCAATACGGCATTCCGTGAATTATAGAATTTCTTAAAACGAACATTCATCATCTCATCCATAATCTCATCAAATGTCTTTCCCAGAGCTTTGGCATCTCCTAGAACCCTTTGAGTATCTATAGACAGAATACCTTTCTCACCACCCGACTTATAGAACTTCTCATATGCTGTCTTAACCAGCGTATCATAGCTGCTTATAATATTATTAAGCAATACTGTCATGTTTTCATTATTGTTCTTGAAAAACAACACTTCTGACATACTAAAAGTTCTGTTCACAGAAAAACTTCCAGTACTAATATTGGAAAATGTCTTTTCACGAACAACATCGTCTGAAATTGTATAACCATCTGCAACAAACAACTGACCTGCCAATTCATATACAAGACATTCGTTATTCTTTAAGAGATTAGATATTAATTTCTTGATAAAAAACGTGGAACTCTCATTCTTATTTGGCGAATAATTCCATAAATAATATTCACTACGTTTTTCATTCCGCCCATTAATCCTTGTCTGGAATTCACACTTAGCCACTGCATTACCAATCATGTTAATACCCCTGTTCAGGTTAAAAACACATTCTGATAATGCCTGGTACTCAGGTGAATCATATGTTGCTTCCATCTCCTGCCTGAAAGCAGCTTCTCTTGTTTTTCCTGTCAATAAATCTGTTAAAAAAGCTCTTACTCCCATATGTCACCTCCAATCTCTAATATGTGTACACCTTCATAGCGTTGAATACTGTACCATTAATCTCATTCATAGCTATAAGTTCATCTCTGCATATTTCCGCAGCTACCAATGCCTTAAATGCATCAGTCTTGCGTGACTTAGGTTCAATCTTTCCATAAGTCATATTTCCAGCCGATGATGTTATTCTCTTAGAATTATTGATACACCAGCGCATTAGTGGGTCATCTCCAACTGCAATACAATGATTATTAAACAAGCTTGTAAGTGTTGGAATAATCTGCATTTCATCAGATGGACGTACAATCTTAATCTTGCCATCTTTATCAGCCAGAAAACCATATTCTGCCAATGACTTAGACATAAGCGTATATCTGTATTTATCAATTCCAATTTTCAGAATATTAAAATGTTCATTCATGGAATCAAACCACTGTGCCGGCAATTCCGGACTTATTTCAGGACCTTTGACGAATTCACATAAGCCCCTGTTTTCCCACTCTTTAAGTGGTGCCTTTATTCTTGGCAAGTCTTTGCTTGCCTCGCATATCCATGTATGCTGCAGTACATAATCAATACCATCTTTTACTACCAGAATGGCCGCTGATACGAAATCTTCTGTACTTGCATAATCAAGTCCACCTACAGCGTTTGTTCCCTTATCAAACTCAGGAATCATAATATTAGTTGCCTTAATATTCTCCCAGTCTGTCACTATGTCTTCTCTTATAGCTCCACCAGGGCAATTACACCTTTTAGTTGCAAATGAAGAATTCCCTAATGGATCAATAACATAATCATCATATTCAAGTTTCATCTCTTCCTGCAGGTTGGCAAAATATGGATATGATGGATTGGCCATTGGCCAGTTATCCGGATTCTTAATATCTTCCTTGTCCTTTATCCTGCATATGTATGGCAGCAAACCATTATCTGGCAATTCTCCACTTAGAATCATATGTGCTTTATCAAGCATGGTATCAAGTGGTCCATCCCTTACATCTCCATCTGTGGTAACTATAGTTCTACGTGGAAGTGCAACCTTTCCAAGTCCGGTGACAGCAACATCTACAAGTTTCATATTCTCATATGCATGATATTCATCAAAATCCACTTTTCCTGGTCTGAATCCATCCTTGGTCTTAGGATTAGAGGTATTAAATGCAAGCTGTGAACCTGTTTTTATATTAGTTATCACTTCTTTCGTCCACTTAAAATACTTTTTCATAAAAGTACTATTGTCCTCTAGCACATTATATACATCATTGAACGAGGTCTTTGCCTGCTGTTCCGACATTGCAAATATGTCTATGTTATAATGCTTAATCCCATTTACAGGTGTTAGCAGACAGAAATCCTCAAACCCAAGATACCCGTTTTTTCCTGCACCTCGACCAACGTATATAAGCAGCACCGGAAAGCGGAGCTGTCCATTTTTCTTATAAACACAGTTGTGAAGTGCAAAACAAAATACTTCCCAATCGAGTAAATCGAATGGAAAGTATTTCTGAAATGCAAGATATTTATCTAATTGCCTGGAATCAACAATCAGGTCTTCTGTTTTAAATATTTTTTCAACAAGGTCACATAGCTGATACTGTTCTTCGCACATCTTGTATGGAGCTTCTCTTACAAGGTCAATGTACTTCTGTATCCTATAATCCGGTATCATTGTTCTCCTCGCCCTGGGATATATTATCCTCTGCTGATATGTTTAACTGTGAAAGTATCTTAAGCATAGCTCCACTGATTTTAGATATCTCTGATATAGCCGGATTAGCCTTGTGTACTTCGAAACCTTTAACATTATATTCTGTTATAGTCACACCATTTTCTTTGACATCTTTTATAAGTTTGGCTTTTATATCATACAGTTCGCAGTAATCATCAACCAGCTTTTCAAAATGATATTCCTTAGCATTCTTACGGCTAAGCTGCTCAATCAAAGAACATTTAATGCGTTGTGATACCGTTGCCATACATACCTCCTATCTGATACTTAAAAGTTACAATTGAACCATCATTTTTCGTTCTGTATGCATATATATTATAAATATGATATACCTACATCCAAAAACTGAAAAATCACATTTTACATAATACGCAAGGCAAATCTGAATTGTCGAGTTTTGCACCGGTCTTTTTTAGGTCCAAAAATTTTTACATTTTTTTACCCGGGGGTATCCCTAGTCCCAACGTTCTTCTGTCAATGGTGCATTATAATTCTTATGCCTGTATCCATGTCTTTTTTCATGGCATTCATGACATAGACTTACAAGGTTACGTTGCTCACAACCTTCGTTATCTATATACATAGTTTCAAGAGCTAACTCTGGATGATTCTTTACATAGTTAATATGATGTACTGTAGTTGCTTTCGTATATCTTCCAGCTGCTCTACAATCAATGCACTCATTATGATCGCTCTTAAGTACTTTGCTACGAACCTTTAACCATTTACTCCATATATAAAAGCGGTGCATATCATTATCATCTACACATGCTTTTACATAATCAATATCATCATGTATCATATTGCCCTCTCTTCTATGTCTCACGTATATGCCATAGATCTTAACTACATTTATCTTAGAAAAAGGAGCGCTATTTACAGCGCCCCTCACATCAAAGATAGGATTTAATGCAGTATCGACATTAATAAAATAACACATATTAATGTCTACTGGTGTACACTCTTTTATTTTTTTTCAATTTTTTTAATTCTGATTGAATTAACTGCCCTCTTATACCGCTTATTTAAGCCACTTCTTGAATATCCTTCTGCATTCATTATCTCGGCCATACTCTTTAATTCTATGTGTCTTTCTAATAATATGCGCCTGTCTATTTCATCTGGTGCTGTGTTAATTGCTGCTATAACCTCTGCTGCTTTATCAGCTGCTATTCTTTTCTCCTTTAACAGCTTATTAACTAATACTCTTGTCTTCTCATCAATCTTTATTACCTTATCAGATAGATCTGTCTGTGTATGTGACTTTGGCATGTCTGATATTCCTGGTGATGAAAGACCATAATATAATGACTCTATGATGTCTATCTCTTTCTGATAATTATTCATCCTTGAAACATATCTCTGATACATCTCCAGATATCTTTTTTTATCGTCGAACCCCATTCATTCACCCTTTAATAAAATATACATAATCCCTAAAAGTGTATAATTTTTCATACGCCTTTAGAAATTCTCTTAATCCCTTGTTACATCTATGTTTTAATTATATTTCACTCAAGCCATAATTACAAAAAGTATACCGTAAGTTAATAACTCGTTAATAACTGTAAATATTGTGGATAACTCTATACATGTCTTTATATATTTTCCAACATATTTCTTGTAAATTCACATACAAAAAAGCGGCTATAAAAAGCCGCTTTTCAACCACATTATCTTTGCTTTTTAATAATTGCTGTATATTTACAGCAATTAACGCCTTCCCGGATTCGGCAATACATTCAAATACCTAATATTAATATACTAAGATATTTTTTTATGTTTTCCTGGTCCTATATACATTTCTTTTCTATCATGCTCTGCATCTTCACGTCCCCACTGCACATATCTAAGCGTTACATCCGGCGAATCATGATTGTACATCTTCATCAGTGTTAAGACATTCCCACCATTAGAGATGTATTGATATCCATATGTCTTTCTTAATGAATGCAATCCAAATGTATAAGGAATTCCGATTGCAACGCCAGCATCATGAACTATCTTATATCCTCTCTGTCTGTTAATAGGATATATATATGCTTTTTCATTGAAATATTTCATCTGACCACGAAACAGATAATCATACTGGCTAAGGTTATATTTCTCAATATAATCAAGAATATCCTGATGCAGCTGTTTATTCATTCTATAATTCTGCATCTTACCAGTCTTATTCTCTTTAATCTGAATATATCCCTTAACAACATCTGCAACTCTTAACTGTAATAAATCTTCAGCTCTGAAAGCGGTGTTTAATCCTATATGAATAAGCATGTAATCTCTGTCTGCCTGATATCTCTTAATATCTGACTTTGCATTATTTTGTCTTTGCATAAAATAATTATATAATGCATCTATTTCCTTAGGATCTTTAATAGGCTGTGTCTCATGTTGTCCAGCAAAATACTTAATTCGTCTACTCATTTATCTGACCTCCAATACAATATAGAAGTCGATACTGCAATATCACTATAGCACAACCTTACCAGAAATGTATAGTTTCATTAACTCCGTGATGACAGATGCCTGGCTTCTGTCATCACTATTACATTTATCAGCAAATTCCTGTACAACATCTTTCTTAAGCTTATACGATTTAGAAATATATCCCACCTTATCCTGGTACTTCTTAGATGCTTTGGTCTGATTGTTTGGACTTCCTACTGGCATTTATCTACTCTTCCCTTCTTTATAAAATATATAACTAACTTAGCTATTCCTATCGCTATAAAAAATACACCTAATTTAAATAACATATTATTACCCCTTTCTTAATATCATAATCTATGTTATATTATCAAAGGGATTAGGGCTTTCGCCCTATCCCAATGTTCTAATTTAACTTTTATGTTAACTTAGAAACTTGTCGAGAATAAGAAGTATAATTCCTATTCCCAAGTCCGTTAATGCTCCGACCAGCCAAGTCTTGAAGTCATTATCGGACTTTTTCTTTTTCTCTGACATATCGGTATCACCTCCTTACAAGTATATATTATCATATGGTACACCATATATCAAGTGTTTTTATTATTTTTTTTATCTTTTTTAAAGCATTATTATATTACCTTCTTACATCAAAGCTGTCTATTTCTTATATTTCTTTACATTCAGGCATACTTAATATTACCTTTTTTAATGAATATAAATTAATACACTGCGCCCGATTATCATTGTCATTATCAGTAATATGTAACACTTTCATCAACAAATCTGCATCGATTTTTTTCATCTTTTTCCCTCAATATTATTATATCACTTGCCAGAGCATATCCATACTCTCGGTTTGCTCCAGTAGAATCTTCCCATCCTTTAAGCATGTATATATATTCGCACATCTTTAACAGTTCCATTGATAATACCATGTATTCTTCATGTGTTGTACCTGCTGGCATATGTGACAATATCCTTGCTGGATTAACAGCTGTGAATCCTTCTTCTATCAGTTCTCTTTCTGCTCTTTCGAAATGTTCCATATAATCATCTGTGCCAGTTATTGCACCACTTATATATACTTTATCCACGTTCATGTTCGCACCTCTCAATCTTAATCAAACAAACTTATTTGTCTAACTGGTTCAAAGTTCATCCACAGTATTTCTTTTTTTCTAGTACCATTACGTGTATAGCTTATTGTTTCCTCTTTATACCAGTTCTTTAATCTATCATTATATAAATCATTATCATACCCACTTATTAATACAGATCCTTTATGTGCTAATAATACATCAAGCAAATTATTATGATCCTCATCATTCATCTCGTGATTATATTGCTTACAACATCTTGTTTCCTGCATATATGGTGGATCTGCATATATTAGCACATTCTTATGATTAAACTGTTGAGCAAGTTCTACCGCTGATTTATTTTCAATCTGTACTCCTCTCAATCGTTCTGACGATTGTATAATCTTATCAGGAAGTTTGCACCAATCTATAGCTGAATATGCTTTCTCTCGACCATAAACATCTTTCTTCCAACCCACTCTGTCTAATATTCTACAGCCATATCCCATATTCATTTGAATACAAAAATTAACAGCTTTAGCCAGACTTTCTTCTGGAATGTTATCATTAGAATTTTCATATATGTTTCTTGCGTATGGTGTGAAATAGATTTCATATGCCAGTTTTTCCGGATCATTCTTAATCCAATTAAATAGATTAATAACATTATCATCAATATCATTTACTGTCTCAATATTGCTCCTGGATTTATTAAAAAGCACCGCACCACTTCCAAAGAATAGTTCAAGATAGCTATGATGTTCCGGAAATTTATTAATAATCCAATTAGCAATAGACCATTTGCTCCCTGGATATTTAATTATCGCTTTCATTTTTTTCAATCCTAACTATCTCTTCCAGATCTGATTCATTGTTAAGCGTATTCAGATATATTATCAGGCTGTTATCCCTGTCTATTTCCAATACGCTGCCATCTTTATTAGTTACTTTCCACATACGTCATTCCTTATCTTCCATTTTGGATACTTCTGTTCTATATTCCATTACGTTTTCTTTTATTAACAAATCAGGACAAGTCATGCAATCCTGTCCATTTTCTCACACTGTTCTTGTTCATACTCCGTTACATTTTCAAGTTGTTTTTGATACCATCTGCAAAATGCCATTATTCTTCACCTCTTACTTTCTCAGATAATTTCATATACGCATTTTTAAACTTCAGTTCTTCCAGTTTTCTTTCCGCATCTTCTATTGTCAATAAAGCATACACACTTCCAATCTCTAACGGTGGATTATCCTCATATCCGATATGAACATATAATTTTCCATTCTTATACTTGGAGAATCCAACTACTGGTTCATAATCTTCATATCTCTTGATACATAAACATACATTACCTTCATCATCTTCTGTATCTATCCAGTAAAGCTTATCTCCTATGCTGCAGGGTAATTTAAGAAGTCTGCCCTGTTCAATATACTCATCTAGCTCTAAATCTTCGTAATATTTAAGTCTTTCTCTTAAATCAGCCATAGCCCATAAATTACGATAAAATAATGCCAATAACCCTATCTGGCTATCAGGTTCAATTGATAACATTTCACTCATATACTCATCAAATTCTTCATCTGTCATATCCGATAAATCATCTTCACATATATCTTTGATAAGACTTCTTACAAACTTTCTGCTATCAATATCCAACCCGTAATTTCTATATCTGGCATTGCCATCATTATCTGCATAACTACAATTATATGCCAGTTCAATCATTGACATATCGGATGTTGCCTTGTTGCTTGTTAATCTCTCCATACATGCCTCCTACACGTTCCGGCCACTTGTTCCAGGAATCATTCGCCTCTGGTTCCTTGGCCAGGAATTCGAATATATTCATCTGTCCTTCACATTCATAATCATCTGTCATATCAGCACCTCAGATTCTCATCATTAGACCTTATGTGGAATTCAAGTCCGGTCTCTGCTGTCATAGCCTCTGCTATTTCTTTCCATGTTACATATCCACCTACAAGGCTTTCTGTGTATTCATTGAACTTCTTAATGAATCTGTCTGTCCTGACATGTCCGAATCCAAAATTATCACGTAACACATATACACTCATCAGCGATACAGTATCCATAACTGTATACTTAAAAGAATCAGCAAACTTATTCAATTCTGTTATAGATATCTTAAGCGGTACATCATATGCATGTCTGAACTTAAGTTCCTCTTTCAGACCTTCTATGCCTTTTTCCTTAGCAATCTTTAATGCATATGACATACCTTCCATTCTTGCCAGTTCCTCTTTACTTAACTTTGCCATTACTACCTCTTTCTTTAAAACCATATTAAACGTAGCCAATAATTGTGATATTATATCCTGCCAGTATACTGTTCTGTAGATAACTATGTAGTAATATTCATTCTTCTGTCTGCCTCAACAATTAGTTCACCAATCTGATCAGCATCCATATCTGCAAGAATCATTTTCAACATAATCAGATACCTGAGTGTCTTCACTCTCAATCTGTAATGCTCATTATCTGTTGTATTAAGTTTCTGTGCCTTAATATTCTGGTGTGCATATTTCTTAATGCACCTGTTTATATCTTTAATTTCCCTATGCATTAACTACTCTCCTTTGAATTGTAAAGTAAAGAATTATAATAATCTTCATCCTTCTTTTCACGCTGCTCAAAATTATTGAATTTATTACGCGTACGCGCGCTATATATACTATTATTTACTTTACTTTTATTTGTAGCATTACTGTTAACATTAATGCCAGTTTCTGCAACATTAACCCTAGTTTCTGTAACATTAACCTCATTTTTAGGTGACTTTAATAAAAGGTACGCATTCTCCAAAAAAATTTTTTGACGACGTTTTAGTGCTTCGGCATACCGTTCCTGAATACCTTTTGATGTCAGGATCTTATATTTGTCGTACATTTCTTTAGAAAAGATACCTCTGTTCAGTGCTGTATCAACAACTGAACTTACAAGATTAGCTTTGTAATTAATGTCACCATCCATGGTGATTTTACTTGCAAATAGAATAAGAGAATCCTTATCCCATTTCATGTAATATCCTTCTTCGCCATATATAGTCTGAAAAAGTCTTATTACAATACCAAAGCCGATAATTCCATGCTCGGCTTCCAATAGTTGAAACTTCTGGTCAAGATTGCAGTCTAAGGGAAAATAATCCAAATTCGTCTTAGCTGGTCTTGCCATATATACCGCTCCTATCTCTTAAGATACTTAGCCATAATATCTCTCTTAGACTTAGGTTCAGCACGCGGCATGGTATTCGGCGCCTTTCTTAAGAAATCGAAATCATCCTTAAGCTCCTGCCTGTTAATAGTTGTATTGTTAATAATAATATCCTTGCCAGATAATACATCACTATGTATCTCATCAAGTCTTGATAAAGGATAATTCATCCCGGCTAACATAAGAACACAATCACCATCCGTATATGTTCTGAATTCATCATATGGAACACCTATTGCCTTATGCAGTCCTTCAAAACTACTAATACTATCATCTGCTGCCAGGGCTATATACTTAACCTTATCACCTTCAATCGGTGCATATATGTCATCACATATACTCTTAGTAAGACCAGCGATGTTAGTATTATCAGAACTATATACACATTCCATGCCATGCGTAAGCAACATTTCCTTAATCTCTGCATCATCAATATTGCCTTTCATAGATGAATACATCTTAGGAATATGCATATAATTATCAAACATATTGACGAATCTCTCGTTGATGTAGAACTTATCAGCTCTGGAATTATCCAGGATAAACATAGATGCCATCTTATCCAGGCTTAATAATTCCCTGAAACATTCATATGAATTATACTTCGTCTTCACTGACTCTTCAGCAGTCGGAAGAATCGTTACAGCTCCTACCTTCCTGTTCTCATCAAGCATAAGGTCAATAAGCATTGGACCGGTACCACTACCAGTTCCGCCTCCGGATGAAAACACAATGAACAATATTTCACAATCCATTACCTTATCCACCATAGCAGCAATGTTATCATAATCATCAATAACAAGCTGCTTAGCCTTATCCCGGTCTTTATTAGCTCCTTCGCCTCCAGTAATGTGATATACATACTTGGAATCCTTTAATGTGTTAAGATCTTCCTGCGATGTATTAATATACATAACAGGATATCCTTTCTGTTCAAAAAGCTGGACAATATTACCGCCAGCTTGTCCTACTCCTATAAAACCTACGTCATTCATACCTCATATTCTCCTATCTTTGATATGCCATAATTAGTAACATAGTAAGTATCTGCCCTTCCGTCCTTTAACCCATGTGCAACATAGCTGCTGATACATAACCTGCGTATACACTTGTATATTGAGTTGACTTTATAATCAATAAGTCCCTCTGTAGCATTAAGCTCTGCTAACGACATAGCTGTTGCCGGACTACTGGCTCCCTTAGTTCTAAGCATAATCAATACCATTAATTCTATCTTTGTCATGATAATCCCTTCTCTGATTAACTTAGATATACTCTGATTATCTCGGATTTACTCTGATTAATTCGGATATACTCTGATTATCTCGGAAATACTCTGATTATCTAATAATAAAATCTTGCACCTGCAGCATTCTTTGTTAACAGTTCATTAGTAATTCGCGTCCATTCTATTTTGAATTGTTCAATCCAATTCCTATTGGGATTGATTATAACGTTATATTTTCCTTTAAATGGCTTTCCTGTATATGCATATACTATAAAGCTTTGTGGTTGCATACTAAATCTTGCTGCAAGAACTTCATCAGTTTCATTATCATAGATAATATCGCCTGTATCTATCTCCACAACACTATAACGCTGCTTTTCTGCTTTTCCTGCCATAACCTTCTCCTTTCTGCATCATGAAACATCACCTATACCAGCAATGCGGACATTGTGCCAGTGAATGGCACCACCACAGGTGCCACAGAAATTAAGATTCCAGACACGCTGCACATTATATCCGCAATGCGGACATATCCCGTATATAACACCTTTGCGGTCATTATAATAAGGTTCCTTAACACGTATATGATTTATTCCATTGATACTTAATACTTCTTCATTACTTGCAGCAAACTCATAATTCATATCTAACTCCTAACTGATTGCTGCATTAAATCCTAGATAAACAATCCTAATAAGATAAGTCCATAGAAACAGCCAGCTATAACAGTTGCATAAGACAACTCTCTGGCAAATGCTTTCATAATATTTAATTTTTTGTTGTTCATGATACCTTGCATTCCTTTCTTTAATGTGATAATATAATTATGTTGTTAATGATACTTTGATTAAGGGCGGTGCTTGTCACTGTCCTTTTTCTTTTGTGTGCTTTCTTATTCAGTATTGGATAAATTCATCCCTTTCTGACATACCCTAATGTAGTTAAAGCTTGGTCATTAAGTTTCTGTCCATATTCTTTCTTCTGCTGATCTGATAAAGACTCATAATCTATTACTTTGTCCCCATCTATAATTTTTATAACTATTGTCATATATAACCTCGTATCCTTCCTTACTGTCTTATATGCTCATACTGAATGTCCTGATTACACATTATTAAGATTTTATATCCATATCAATAGGATTCTCTGTATGAAAATACATCTTGTAATGATATGGGTCTGAATGTGTTCCTGTTATATCCTCAACAACATACATTGTGTAATCATTGAGATATATGTAATTCTTTCTGTATTCATCTGCACCTGTCTTAACTGTGCATACAAGCTCATTATCGCTATCATTACTTATGCTCATATAACCTTCTGCTTCCATAATGATTTTGTCTGTACGCGCATTGTATACTGTTATTTTCCGTTCGCACTCAAAATAATCTGCCTGTTTGGACATATTGTAATTAACCTTATCTGCCTCACTACAACCTGTCATTGTTAATGAAACACCTAACATTAAAGCTGCTAATATTGTGTTTTTTCTCTTTATCACTTTCTGTCTCCTTGTTTAAATATCTTGTTTTATCTACTATCTCATGAGGTATGAAAATGCAAATTCCAGACTAGAAATTGCAAGTACATCTCCTACTATCAGCATTCCAATCCATAACCAGGCTTTTTCGCCTTTACATAGCCAACATACTATTGGTGCACCACACAATAATATTATTGATGGGATGTTGATATATAAACTTGGTGGTGTCATCGTCTGCTCCTTTCTGTGGTAAAACTTCTTTCCTCACACTACCGGACACACCTTATACATCTCCGCATATTCATTCTTCCTAGCCAGCTCCACAACTTCTTCATAAGTAAACTTCTTATTCTCTGCTATGGTATTCAGGCAGTAACGTACAATAACTGTTACTTCTGACTTGTTTTCATATTCCATATACATTCTAAGGTCACTGAATCTTCCAAAATTCTCTCTTGTTCCATCTGGAAATGTTGCTTTGATTTCTCTCATAAGGCTGCTCCTTTCTTTTCTGTACTGTAAACTCTTGTCTTATCAACCTTTATCTCCTATAATTTAATTACAAGCTATTGCCGTAGCCCAATACCCAAATAACATCAAGGAGAATTAATATATGCACTTATCTAATGATTCCAAAAAATTGCTATATATTCTTTACAAGGAATATGTAAACCGTCGTAATCATAATGTTCCCAAAAAACGTGCTGTTAATTTTGATAATGCAAAATCTGTTCAGGAGAATTTTATGCCTAATGAATTACTTGAAGATGTTGAAACCTATATGACAGAATTAGACAACAACAACTTTCTAAATAATTTCTATGCTGATGGAACAATTTATTATTGCAGCCTCACAGACCTTGCTATTTGTAAAATGGAAGAATTACCTAAGGAAACCTTAATTTCTATAGCAGACTTTATTAGCAACTTCATCCCTTAATAATTCCCAGTCATCAGCCACCAAATCTTCCTGTGTCGGATTCCAACATCTGCTTGAGCGGATACCATCTTCATTAAACACTATCAGCTTGCACCTTTCATAAGAATTAGTTGGTTGTACAGCTCCAAACACGGTATCTGACTTTGATATAATATTTTTTCTTACCATTAGTCTTCCTTGCTCCGCTGCCAACTTCGCGGCTTCGCTTATATACATCTCTTACACCTCCTCTGTTGAAAATAAATAATCCATACTGCAATCCGGAAATATTGCTTTAATTGACATCATTTCACTTCTTTTAAATTCTGTATTACCAGACATTTTATTCTTAAGACTTTCATATTTTATATTTGTTTCTTTTGATAGTTCTTTGAGTGTCATTTTCTTTCTTGCCATTTCCGCATTTAAATTATTAAACAAGTTTTTCTCCTTTCGTTACCCTGTATCGTAATTTCATCTACATTATATACCCTATGTCGTAATTGTCAACCCTAAAAGATAATTTTTTTACTTTGTGGGGTAATTTTTTATTTACAAAATGTATAATTGGTTGTACAATTAGGTCACAACGGAGGTATACATATGGGATTTACAGATAAATTAGATTTACTGATGAAAGAAAAAAATATTAATAAAGCAGAATTAGCAAGAGAGTCTGGAGTTCCTTATACAACTATAGATGGTTTTTATAAGAAAGGTTCTGATAATGTTAAACTTTCCACATTAAAAAAACTTTGTAATTATTTTAATTGTTCTTTAGATTATTTAGCTGATGATGATATTAAAGAAACAAGTACAATAGCTGCTCATTTTGAAGGAGAGAAATTTACTCCGGAAGAATTAAATAAAATAGAAGAATTTGCTAACTTTGTAAAATCAAGTAGAAAAAATTAAGGGGATGTATTTTATTGACTAATTACGAAAAGTTGTTATCAAATGCAGATGATAATAATGTTGCTGTATATGATAATTATGATTTAAAGGGGACTAGATTAAAAGGACTATATTGTGATAGTACTGTTGCTATAAGTAGTGACCTACGAACACAAAAAGAAAAGACCTGTGTACTTGCAGAGGAACTTGGACACTTCTACACTTCCACCGGAAACATATTAGATATGTCTGATACTGCTAACCGGAAACAGGAACAACGTGCCCGCCTTTGGGCTTATAACAAGCAGGTTGGACTAAGCGGTATTATTGATTGCTACAAAGCTCACTGCCGCACATTACACGATATGGCAGAACACCTTAATGTAACTGAAAAGTTTCTTAAAGATGCCATAGATTGTTACCGGCACAAATATGGTATATGCACTAAAGTTGATAACTACGTTATCGGCTTTGAACCAACGTTTTATGTGTTGGAGATGTGGGAATAATATTTAATTAAGACTATGATTAGGGGGTATTACTATGAGAGAACAAAAAGGTACTAATTTATTAATTTTTCCAAACGATTATACAGTTATTGATATTGAGACGACTGGTTTATCACCAGAATATGATGAAATAATTGAAGTATGCGCATTAAAATATCGAAACAAAAAAATGATAGATAAATATACTACATTAGTAAAACCTGAGTATCCTGTTGATGAATACATTACATCTTTAACAGGTATTACTAATGATATGCTATCATCTGCTCCAGCTCTCAAAGATATTATACATACATTATTTAATTTTATTGGAAATGATATTATAGTTGGTCATTCTGTCAATTTTGATATCAATTTTATATATGATGCTTGCAATCAATATTTATCTGAACCTCTTACCAATGATTTTGTTGATACTTTAAGACTTGCAAGACTATTACATAATGAAGAACATAATAGATTAAAAGACTTATGTATAAAATACAATTTATCATATGATAATGCACATAGAGCTGAATTTGATTGTTTAGTCACCAATGAGATATTGTCTATATTTAACAATGAATTTATTGAAAATTATGGAGAAAATGAAACAATTAGTAACATATTTAGAAGATATGAAAATGGCAAATTAATTCCAATAAAAACCGCAGATATTTCAACGGATAAAACTGAATTTGATATAGATAATCCTATTTATGGAAAAACTGTTGTATTTACTGGTGCTTTAGAGAAAATGGTTAGAAAAGATGCTATGCAAATGGTTGCTGATTATGGTGGTATAAATGGTGATAATGTAACAAAAAGCACTAATTATTTAGTACTTGGCAATAATGACTATCACAATTCAATAAAAAATGGTAAAAGCAGTAAACAAAAAAAGGCAGAAAATTATAAACTTAAGGGCTATGACATTGAAATAATACCAGAAAATGTATTTTATGATATGGTTGATATTCCATCATCTGAGCCTGTTCCTACATATAACAATGACAATATATATAAACAGAGCTTATCGCTTAGTGATAGAGAAATATCTGTCATAGATGTTGTTAAATCATATCTTTCAACTTCACCTGACCTTTCTGCTTTTGGAGTAGACGTTAGAAGTGATAACTATATAACCTTGTTGTGTGGAAATAACGATTTTATGAGGTTTAAATACTCTCCTCGAGTTTTTTGGATATCCTTAAGATTACCTTATGATGTAGCAAAAGCAAACATTGATAATCCTTTATTTGCAGCTCAACAAAATAAAAAACAAGCTCATTGGAAAGCCGCTTTAACATCTTTTGAAGAAATAGAAAAATTAAAGGATTTTATTATATTATCATTTATTAATGATTAAACTTTTCTACAATGAAATATGCCGATGGTATTCGGTTAATACCTAATAATCTAATCAGGCATACAAACCACTGCACTTTACCAATAAAGAAATTATAAGCAAACCAGCTAAAATAATTGGTAAGATAATAGAAAACAGACAGAAATATTAATTAACTTAAAATACAGGGAGGGGTAATTACATTGAATAATATTTTACATAAAACTTTTTCAGAGGTTGATTTAAACGACCCTTTTTTCCAATCTCTTAGAGCTGACTATCCAGGTTTTGACGATTGGTTTAAAAGAAAAAGTGAACAGGATGCATTTGTCCAGTATGATGACAATAATAAAATAATCGGATTTCTATATGTCAAGATGGAATATGATCTCGTTGATGATGTAACGCCTAATATATTGGCAAAAAGGATCTTAAAAGTTGGAACATTTAAAATCGAAGCGCACGGTACCAAAATGGGAGAACAATTTATAAAAATCATTACAGACTATGCAATAAATGAAGATGCTGACATATGCTATGTTACTATTTATGAAAAGCATAATTCCCTTATTAATTTAGTTCAACAATTTGGATTTGAATTGTATGGTACAAAAGGAACTGATTCGCATAAAGAAAACGTATATATAAAACAAATGAAAAAAATCACTGGTGATATTAATAAAGATTTTCCTCTTATTAATTTGAATTCATCTAGGAAATATTTATTAAGTATCTATCCTGAATATCATTCTATTATGTTTCCAGACTCTATTTTAACAACAGAGGATAAAAACATAATAAAAGATGTTTCCTATACTAATTCAATTCACAAGATATATGTCTGTTCAATGGAAGCTGTGCAAAGATTAAAATATGGAGATATTGTAGTTATATATAGAACTGCTGACAATTCAAAAAATGCCGAATATTCTTCGGTTGTGACATCAATATGTGTTGTTGAAAATGTTAAGGACCAGAGTGAATTTCCGAATTTTGATGAATTCTATAACTATGCATGTAAATATAGTGTATTTGATAAAAATAATCTTTATCATTGGTTTAACAGAGGAAAATGCAAAGCTATTAAGATGACATATAATAGTGCTTTAGTAAAAAGAATTGTTCGTCATGACTTAATAGAAGATATAGGGTTACAGCGTAGTCAATACTGGGGATTTTTTGAGTTAACCAATAAACAATTTACAACAATTGCAGAAAAAGGCGGCATTTCTAATTTATTATTCAATTAGAACAACTGTTCTGAATTTTATTGCAATAAAACATTAATCATAGTAAAATATTACCATATAATAAAAAAGGACGGAGTGATATATACAATGTGTTCAATACTATTATCAATCAATCCCATTCATGTCGAAAATATAATGAATGGAACAAAATTATATGAATTCAGAAAAAAAGCGTGTAAACAACATGTTGATAGAATTGTAATATACTCTACTACCCCTATTAAAAAAGTGGTCGGTGAAGCTGAAGTTGAGGATGTTCTAATTGATAATCCTCAAATAATATGGAATATTACACATGAATACTCAGGTATTAACAAAACATTTTTTGATAGATATTATAACAACAGCGAACAGGCAGTCGCTTATAAATTAAAAAACGTTATTAAATACCAGGAACCAAAAGATTTGAAATCCTATGGTATAAATAATGCACCTCAATCATTCCAATATATTTAGCTCCTGAGATCACTTTTTATTTGACTTAATAACACTATTATATTATTATATATCTCAAGAAGATATGGCTGACTTGTTTGGCTGTGAATAGAGGACTTGAGATATATATCTTAAGTCCTCTATTTGCATTTAGGAGAAATATATGAATAAAAAACCGCAAGAATTTTTAACAATTGATTAGCAAATTGAATTGCTCAAAGAAAGACATTTAAATTTCAATAACGAAAAGTTTGCTAAAGATATGCTTTTAACTCATGATTATTACCTGTTTGGTTCAGTGATAGAAAACTGACAGAAATATTAATTTTAAGGAGAATTATTATGAAAACTGCTAAAGTCATAAAAATTTTAGACAAGTACTCTATTTTAATTAACTATGGAAGAACTAAAGGTGCTACCATAGGCGAAAATGTTCAGGTTCTTGAAATAGGTCCTGAAATAACAGATCCAGATTCTGGAAAAAGTCTCGGTACTCTTGATCACATTAAAGATGTATTGCAAATACAAGAAGTCTTTGATGAATTTTCAATTTGTAAAAAAAAGGCCGAAGTCAATTTTGCCTCATTTGTAGATCCTTTTAAGCAAGCTGAAAAAATATACTCTGGGCAAGCATTACTTGTCAATAAAGAACAGATAACAAAAATACAAAGACCGCAAAACAATATTATCAATTTAGGAGATACTGTTAAAATAATATAAAATTTTATTTGAAAATTATTGACTTTTAGTTTCCTTACAAATATAATGTAGTCAAGTTAAATAGCTGATACTTAAATGGACAGCGAAGAAAAAGCCTTGCTACATATATTTGTGGCAAGGCTTTTTCGATTTTATTTTATTATGGAGAAAACTATATTGGATAAACCTTTTTTAACTTTTGAAGAACAAATAAATAAACTTATCAACGAAAAACATTTAGTTATAAATAACCGCGATTACGCACTTGAGGCATTATCTTCTATATCATACTATGACCTCGTTAATGGTTATAAAGATTTGTACCAAAAGGATGATGTATTTATACCAGGATTAGGAATTGAACAGTTATTTGCAACACATATATTTAACAAAAATATTCAAGGTGTTATCGTTAAATATGCTGGATATGCAGAGAATTCATTTAAAACTATTCTTTCTTATGTCATTGCCAAAAACATATCTGAGAAAGAAACTGAATATCTAAATCCTAAGAATTACAAATACTCTAATGACAAAGACAAACGGCAGCATCTTAGAAATTTATTAAATAACACTTTAAAATTATGCAATGAAACCCATGATACACCAACATCTCATTATAGAAACACAAAGGATCACATTCCACCATGGATATTATTCAAAAACGTATCTTTTTCTTCTACAACAGATATATATAAATATCTAAAAACCGAAGACAAAGAAGATATGTTTACATATTTCCGGCTTTTATCCGTTTCTAATATAGACAATGAAGCTAAAGCTAATGTTTTACTAAGTGCCCTAAATATTGTTCGTAAATTTAGAAATAAAGCAACTCATAATCTTGATTTTGTTAAATATAGATCTCCACTTTTTCATAGTGCTAATCATATATTTGAAAATACGCTTTTATACACAAATGAAATTAATATAACATATGATAATATATGGGGTCTTATTTTATCAATGATTATTTTATTAAATAATAAATATTTAGAATATGGATTCATAACTGAATTATCTACATATTTGAATAGCTATGGAAGTGATATGAGTAAACTATATTGCCACATGACAGGTATTCCTATAGATTATCAAAGAAGATTTAATTTATACACATCTACTTTAATGACAAGTATCACAAATTATAATCAAGAGGAAAAAAATGACAATGCTCCAAATCTACAAGATACTTATGCGGATGTGGCAGCAACATCTGAAACTGATCCATAACATATGTGTTTAAAATATAATTACAGACTATGTCATAGACATAAAACTAGTAATAACTTAAAAAAAGAAAAACTAAAATAAAAGCCCCTGTGCTACCAACACAAGAGCTTTTACCACGATACTTACATAAGCTGTGCTTATGATATAATACCGCCCTGAACAAGCCATATTATATCATTCATAGCACTGCTTTTGCAAGTGGTGTTATTTTTGTACCCATTTTTGAGTTGCACTGGTGCAACTTGCATATATTTTACAGAAAGGATGATTAATATGGCTAAGGATATACTTAATATGAAATCTGCGTGTGCTTATATCCGTGTATCTACTGACAAGCAGGAAGAGCTTTCTCCGGATGCACAAAAACGTCTTCTGATAGACTTTGCTAAAAAGAATAATATGTCACTTCTGGCAAGTAATATCTATCTTGATAATGGTATTTCCGGCAAGAAAGCTGATAAAAGACCAGAATTTATGAAAATGATAGGCATGGCAAAAAACAAAGAACACCCTTTTGATGTTATTCTTGTGTGGAAATTCAGCCGATTTGCACGTAACCAGGAAGAGTCTATCGTATATAAATCTTTACTGAAAAAGAACCACGTTGAGGTTGTGAGCATATCAGAGCCTTTGATTGATGGTCCTTTTGGAAGTCTTATTGAAAGAATAATTGAATGGATGGATGAATACTACTCTATCCGTCTCTCCGGAGAAGTTCTACGTGGCATGACAGAAAAAGCATTAAGAGGTGGCTACCAGTCCTCTCTTCCACTTGGTTACCGGATGAATAAGGATACTGGCATACCTTACATATATGAGGATGAAGCTATTATTGTAAAAAAAATATATAAAGACTATATTGCAGGTCACAGTTACTTAGAGATTGCCAGGGAGCTTAATGCTCTGGGATATAAAACAAAGCGTGGTGCAGCCTTTGAAGGACGTACTATTGAATATATATTATGTAATCCATTCTATTATGGAGCTATCCGCTGGAACAGACAGAAACATGATGATCATACTATTAAATCCGTAAGTGACTGGATTATAGCTGAAGGTAAGCATGAAGTTCTTATCAATAAAGAAACCTGGGATGAAGTGCAACATCTTATGGCTTTAAGGAGCAGACCTTACAAGTCGAGAGCTGCAGGTCACATGAAGCATTGGCTTGGTGGTATTGTGAAGTGTTCTTCCTGCGGCGCCTCTCTTATGGCTGGACTTAATGCTACAAGATATCAATGTGGTAATTACAGCAAAGGAAAATGTTCACATAGTCACTATATTAAAACTGTCGCACTTGAACATGCTGTATATGAAGCATTTGAACGTGCTTTAAATGGAAGTGTAGAATTGCATTACGAACTTAAAAAAGGCTCAAATGAGCCTGATACAGATGACAGAAGTGTTATCTTAAGTCAGTTGTCTAAACTAGAGGATAAAGAAGCAAGAATTAAACAGGCATACCGGGATGGAATCGACACCTTAGAGGAGTACAAAGAGAATAAGCAGCTTCTTAAGGATGAACGTGCTGCACTTGAAAAACAGTTAGAAGCATTTAATAATACTTCCAGTACAGACTCCAATGCAGCTATGCTTAAGAGCATATCAACTGTATATGACATTATAAAAGATACTTCCAAGGACACACTAACAAGAGCCAATGCTATAAGAAGTGTTGTTGACCATTGTGTGTATGATAAGGAAAATGATAAGCTGGAGATATACTTCTTTTTACAAAAATAAATAGCAAACATTTTACTTGCTATATTTTTTCAAAGTTATCAAACCCGCATATATACTGGTTTTTCAACAGTATACCTTATTGAAGTATGGTGGACCAGACGGAGAATTAGGAGCATCTATGCGCTATATTTCACAACGATATTCTATGCCTTACAGAGAAGTATCAGGACTACTTACAGATATAGGTACAGAAGAATTAGGACATTTTGAAATGATCAGCACAATGGTTCATCAGCTTACAAGAAATCTTTCAATGGAACAGATTAAGGGAACACCTTTTGAAGCCTACTATGTAGATCATACAGCAGCCGTATGGCCTCAGGCCGCTGGTGGAATTCCATTCAATGCCTGTGAATTCCAGTCAAAGGGAGATGCTATAACAGACATAACTGAGGATATGGCTGCAGAGCAGAAAGCTAGAACAACATATGATAATCTTATACGTCTTTCAAAAGATGACCCAGATGTACTCGATCCTTTAAGATTTTTAAGAGAGAGGGAAATCGTACATTTCCAGCGTTTTGGCGAAGCACTTTCTATTATACAGAGCAAGCTTGATTCTAATAATTATTATTTTTATAATCCTGAGTTTGATAAAAACTGTAGTTGCAAAAAGTAACGTTATTATATGGCTGCCGATTTGACAAACACAACTAAAATAGTTTATTTTTAATAATAGGTTTAATTCGGCAGCCATTATAACTATATCAGATAAGAAATGGAGTCTTAGTGTGAAAATAAGATTTTTCACACGCAAGATTTGTGCTTCGCACAAACATGAGATGCGCAAAGAAACAGCGCAAGAATGGAGGATTACTATGAAAGAAAAAATATATAACGTACCTGTCAATGATGCATTTTTGGCAGACACTGAATGTCCTGTATGTGCTATGTTTGAACAACTTGAAAATGATGCCATAGAATATACTATGGGTCCAAGCTATATGGAAGATGATATACGTGCTGTTACCGATAAAAAAGGATTCTGTCAGAAACATATCAAAAAAATATATGAGCAGAACAACCGTCTTGGTTATGCACTCGTTATGAAAACACATATGGATTATGTCATTAAAAATATTGAAGCTTTTAATCAGGATAAAGGTTCTGGAAGAAGTCTTCTAAAAAAAGGAAAAGAAGCTTCTGTGTGCAGTTATATAGAAGAACTTGATAATTCCTGCTTTGTATGTGATAAAATAGCTGATACTATGGAACGTTATGTTGATACTATATTTTACATGTATAAACATGATAAAGAATTCAAAGACGTTCTTTCCAAATGCAAAGGCTTCTGTACAAGTCATTATGGACTTCTTATGAAAAAATCAAGTGAAAAACTTGGAGGAAATGATTACACAGAATTCACGAATCTTATCACTACACTATATCTTGATAATATGAAAAGAGTGCGTGATGATGTTGAATGGTTTATCAACAAATTTGATCATAAATATGCTGATGCACCATGGAAAAATGCGAAAGATTCTCTAGTACGTGCAACATTAAAGGATACAGGATGTAAACTTTAAAATTTAATAAAGGCTCGACATTAATACATCCTAATGGATGCCATAATGTCGAGCCTTTAAGAATTTTTAAAGCTCTACAACAAACAATTGACTGCTTTTATCACAAATTTTTATATTTCCAAGGCGCAAATCCCATTTTAGATATGTGAAGTCTTAATTAATAAGTCATAACCTCATACCCATCATCTGTAACGTGAACCATTATCTCCCACTGTGCTGAATATGAATCATCTTCTGTATATATAGTCCAGCCATTGTCATCATCAACATATACGTCAGGATATCCAGCATTAATCATTGGCTCTATTGTAAATACCATTCCTGGTGCCATAACCATGCCTGTTCCCTTCTTGATTACATAACTCACAAAAGGTGTCTCATGAAATTCCAGACCTATACCATGTCCTCCGACCTCACGTACTACAGAATAACCATTTTCCTTTGCATGTTTACTTATAGCATCAGCTACATCACCAAGATGTCCCCATGGTTTAACCTGAGCAAGTCCAAGTTCAACACATTCTTTAGCAACATCAACAAGCTTTTTATGTTCTGGCGAAACATTTCCTATACAGAACATTCTTGATGAATCAGAAAAATAACCATTAAGAATAGTCGAACAATCTACATTTACAATATCTCCGTCAGCAAGAATAATATCCGATGACGGAATGCCATGGCACACTTCGTTATTAATGGATGTGCATACACTCTTTGGAAATCCCTCATAGTTAAGAGGGGCTGGAATGCCTCCCATAGCCGTTGTCTTTTCATACACCATTTCATCTATTTCCTGCGTTGTCATACCAGCCTTTATATTTTCTGCAACATAATCAAGTACAGCTATATTTATCTTACTGCTCTCTCTCATGCCCTGAAGCTGTTCTTCATTTTTTATTATGCTTCTAGGTGGAACCTTATGAAACTTCTTTTTATACATCTCTATTTTTTTATCAAAATTCATATGACACTCACAATAAGGTTTCTTACTTCCACACCAACATGGGTCATTTCTCATTAACTTCTTCATTTTATTATTTACTCTCCAATCTGTTACTGTATTATATTACAAAATAAACAGCATTAATATGTTACTGCTGCAACACCTCAACCACTGCTGGAAGAAACTGTTTCTTTCTTGACACAACGCCAGGAAGAGCCACATATTTATCACTTATATTATCAAGATTAAATGCATTTTTTAATACTGTTACTGCATTTTTACCAGCATACATAACGTATGATGTTTCCTTCATAACATCTGTTATAAGCAGATATGCAATATTAATCTCACTGCTATGTTCTGTTACATGTTCCATATAATCTTTTTCTTTTTCAATGATTACCTGAATTTCATCATAACTCATGCAATTCACCTGACCAACACCAACGGACAATTCTCCGATTGAGAATTTTTTAAAATCTCTATAGAATATTTCTTCCTCTGTTTTTGATGAAAGATTACTTCCTGCCCTAAACATCTCTCTGCCATATTTTTCAATATCTATATCTGCTATTTTGGCAAGGGCATTGCATGCTTCAACATCATATTCAGTACATGTTGGTGATTTTAATATCAATGTATCAGATATGATAGCTGAACATAACAAAGCAGAAGTCTGCTTATCTATATCTATATTATATTCACAGTACATCTGATATATAATAGTTGCCGTACATCCTAACGGCTGATTTCTGAAAAATACTGGTGTTATTGTCTGAATACAGCCAAGCCTGTGATGATCTATTATCTCTAATATATCTGTATCCTCAATACCAAATACCGCCTGTGATCTCTCATTATGATCTACAAGTATGACTTTTTTCTTTCCTGCCTTAATGATGTTACGTCTTGATATCATGCCAATATATCTTCCTTCTTCATCTTCAATAGGGAAATCCCTGAAGCGTTTATTAGCCATAATATCCTGGATATCTTCAACAAAATCATTGATTTTAAACTTGACAAGAGCTGTATCTTTCATAAAAAAACTGACAGGTATTGCCTGATTAAGAAGTCTTGCAACAGTATATGTATCATATGCTGTTGATATTATAATACAGTTATGCTGTTTTGCCATCTTTACTATAGTATTGGATACTTTTACACCTTCACATATAATAAGGCAGCCGGCTTCCATTTCTATTGCACACAGCTGTGATTCATATCTGTTACCAAGTATAACTAAATCACCTTCGTCAATCATGTTTTCCATCATATCAGGATTAGCTGCAGCTATAAGCATCTTTCCTTTATCAAAACATTTATCTGGATCTCCTGTTATTATTTCTGCATTTAATGTATCAACAATATTCTTAAGACTTGTATGTGCAACTGAAAGTATGTCACTGTCATACATTTCAAAATAAGATTTTGCTACATCTCCAATAGTAACCAGTCCCTTAAGATGGTTATCCTCCAATATAGGCAGTGTAACAACATCCAGCTCTTTCATGAGTTTCCATGCATTTCTTACTGAATAATCCTCGTCTATTCCTTCGATTTTCCTGATATCTATATCCCGGACCTGAGGTCTTACATCTTTTATATACCCTGGTGCCTTTACATTACACCTTGAGAGCACAAACTGCGTTTCTTCATTCATATGTCCTGCTCTTTTAGGCACATAATCATTAGTTCCTGTCACAATATTTTTTAATCTGGCATAACATATTGCCGAACATATTGAATCAGTATCTGGATTCTTATGTCCTATAACATATATCTCTTTCATAGACTTCCCTCGCTTATCATATTTTATATAACTAACCTTCTCTATTAATCTGTTTTATACAGCTATTATAAAATATAATACTTAACCAAACCAAACCATTTTTAAATAATAGCACATCCCGTTATTATTATCAACATTCCATTGATTGTGAACTACCAATTGTCTTAAGCCAATGGGCTTCCTGCTTCAGCGACCTCGTAACCTACTATCTCCACAGGCGTTAATTTGGGCAGTCCCTGCCCTATATATTTCTTTATGCTATTTGTCTTAATCCTTCTGTCAGTATATTTTCCGCGGCATTGATATCCCTGTCATGTTCTGCTCCGCATTTCGGACATATCCATGTCCTCACTGACAAATCTTTTGTATCTGGATTCTGATACCCACAAACAGAACATAATTGACTACTAGCATAAAATG
>JABLTN010118909.1_pt1 | contig 129410 bp, 101 predicted proteins | sample 7160141 | NCBI WGS metagenome assembly JABLTN01 (sample SAMN14651226, study PRJNA627086) | human gut metagenome | isolation source: feces | host: Homo sapiens | reverse complement strand
GAAATTACTCAAAAATGGAATAGATATTTATAGTGTCAGTAGGAGTATGGCAATGTCATCTTTAATTAATATGATAGTAGCAGCCGTTCATGGATTATTTTATGATGAAAGTAAATATCACAATAGAGATATTTATGAGGTCAAAACTAGAAAAATTATAAGTTACTCAAATGCAATTGCATCAGCTAGTAATATTATATATGTTGCAGTTAGTGCTTATTTAGGTAATGAAAGAGCCTTGAATAAATTAGATGTTGGCGGATTGATAGTAACTATTTATAGATTATTATCTTATAGTAAATTTATTAGAGAAGTAAAAGAAGAGTTTGTATTTGGAAGTTTTAATAAATTAATTCAAGGTGAAGAATATAATTTTTAAAATAGGAGGGAAAAATGGGATTTAAAAGATTTTTAAAGAAAACACTGATTCCAGGATATAACGAATTGAATATGATAAAAAAGGTTTCTGAGAATGGAATTGTAGGTGGGATAAAAGAAAATATGAAGGAATATTATTTAGAAGATATGCCAGGAGTTAGCCATGCTTATAATGTAGGAAAATATGAAGGGAAAAAGGATGGATACATACAAGCTTCTTATGAATATGAAAAAAAATTATTGAAGCAAGCAGAAGAGTTTTTAAATCAAAAGAAAGATTTTAGTAAGCAGAGGGATGAATATGAGCAACTTATAAATGAATATGAACTCTATATTGAAGACATGAGTGCTAAAGAATTATTGACTAGTGAAGAAGAAAAATATTTAAATAAAATAATGATTATGGAAAGAAGGCTTATTAAAGAAAGCTAAAACTAGATATTGTGATAAATGGGAGGGACTAAGTAGGTTATGGGAATATTTTTCAAGGAGTTAAATAGAAAATTAGAAGAGAAAATGAAAAATAACTCTAATTTTATAAAGACTAAACAAGGAAATTACATAAATAAATTTGGGACGGGACAGACTGGAACTATATTGATCGAAGCTTTAACTGATAAAGTATTTGAAAATGGGAGGATTTTAGGTAAAAAAGAAGGTTATGTACAGGCTTCATTTGAGTATGAGAAAAAGCTAATCAACCAAGCAGAGGAGTTTTTGAAGCAAAAAAATGTGTTTGAAAGTGATAAAGATAGATACGAGCAATTAATTGATGAGTATGAAATATATATTGATAATATGATGAACAAGAGTAATATGTCAAATGAAGAGAAAGATTATATGAATCAAATTATGGTTATAGAAAGAAAACTAAAGAAGATGAAATAGAGTTATCTTGCTAAGAGGTTTCATGGATATATATAGTTTGAATGGTTTGTAGGTGTTAAGGTAAAATTTATATAATTTAGCGATATAAGATAAAGAAGTTTTTTAAAAAAGATTGTTAGAATGTATCCAAGCCTTAGTGCTTGGACAAACAAAAACCGTACAAATTATTTGTACGGTTTTATTGCTTAATAGAAATAAATTCATTATAAAAATCAATCTTAGATTTAAGCATTTCTTCAGAATACCTACCATTTCTAGGGGTTACAGCCTTATATTTTAAAAGTATTAATTGAGCTCTACTCTTTTTAGTTGGAATAATTAGATAAGGATAAATATCTTCAAGTAATTTAATGGCATCATTACGTTTTACTATGTAACTATAGCAGTTTTGATGTCTTTTAGTATCATAATTTTTTTTTCTTAACAATAACACCTTTTCCAATAGTTTCTTTTATCCATTTTAATAATTCGAGTGTAGTTGAAGCTATTGATACACAAAGTGATGGGTATTCTTTTTTGTGAAATTTTTGAAGCATTATACTTCCTTCACTATCGATTATTCCAGCTATATAGGCTTTTTCTGTTTCTGTCATAATTTATAGTTCCTTACTTGGTTTTATAATTATAATCAAAGTATTACCTAATATTAAAAAAGTATGAACTAAAATGCTAACTAGAGTAAATGATAGTAAAACTATTATAATAGAGAAAATAGGGAAAAGAAGAAAGGATGATGAGTTCCCTTTAAAATAAGTTGTTTTAAAGAGAATTTTAGATTCTAGGTACCTTTAGTAAGTTTGAGTATTTGTATACCATTTAGTTAGATCTTCGTTAGTTAGTGTACATTTTTACTGGTTAATGAACTAATGAAAAAAGGAAAGCTTTTTATATTAAATTTCACATAATTGCTATTAAGCATAGGGTTTCATGAAAAATATATACAATGTAATCGGTATAAGAGTTAATATTAATAAAAAAATAGTAATATTTTTACAAAAAATGAAAATATACAACTTTTATCAAAAAATTGACAATAAATATATAATAAGGTAATATATTTATTGAAATCAATTTTCCAATCATATGTTGTATAGTTTTATGAAATGCATAGGCTACAATGTTAAAAAAATAACAAAGTGAATTTGTTTTATAGCGACTCTTTTGAATCATTTTGTAATAATATTTGTACAAGTATTTTTATATGGATAATCAATTAAGAATTATTTTTAAATACTAGAGCATTTTATAAAACAATCTACATAGATTATCAAAAATTTAAGTTTACATTATACCAAATTAATAGTTAAATTGTAAAAATATATGTATATACGTACAAGGAGGAATGAACATGTTAGAAAATGAACAATGGGCTGGTTTTGAGGGCAGAATATGGAAAGAAGAAATAAATGTTAGAGATTTCATTCAAAAAAATTATAAACCATATGATGGTGATGAAAGTTTCTTAGCAGATCCAACAGATGCTACAAATAAGCTATGGGGCAGATTGCAAGAATTACAAAAAGAGGAAAGAGCTAAAGGCGGAGTACTTGATATGGAAACAGAGGTTGTTGCTGGACTTACAGCTTATGGCCCTGGATATATTGATGAATCTTTAAAGGAATTTGAAAAAGTAGTAGGTCTTCAAACAGACAAGCCTCTTAAGAGAGCTTTCATGCCATATGGTGGTATTAAAATGGCTGAGCAATCTTGTGAAAACTATGGATATACACCAAATCCAGAATTACACAAGATATTTACTGAATACCATAAGACACATAATCAAGGAGTATTCGATGCTTATACACCAGAAATGAGAAAAGCTCGTAGCAGTCATATTATAACAGGACTTCCTGATACTTATGGACGTGGACGTATAGTAGGTGACTATAGAAGAGTTGCTCTTTATGGTATTGATTACCTTATGGAAGAAAAGGCAAAAGATCTTGCTAACTGTGGTGATGGAACTATGACAGATGAAGTTATCCGTCTAAGAGAAGAAATTACAGAACAACATAGAGCACTTGGAGAAATGAAAAAAATGGCTGCAAGCTATGGCTATGATATTTCAAAACCAGCAAAGGATGCAAGAGAAGCAGTTCAATGGTTATACTTTGGATATCTTTCAGCAATCAAGACACAAAATGGTGCAGCTATGTCAATAGGACGTGTATCTACTTTCCTTGATATCTATATACAAAGAGATATTGACAACGGAGTTCTTACTGAAGAAGAAGCTCAAGAGTTAATCGACCATTTAACAATGAAATGCAGAATGGTTAAATTTGCAAGAATAACTTCTTATAATGAGTTATTCTCAGGAGATCCTTCATGGGTTACTATTGCATTAGGTGGTATAGGTGTTGATGGACGTCATATGGTAACAAAGAACGACTATCGTTTCCTTCATACATTAGAAAATATGGGACCTTCACCAGAGCCAAATCTTACTGTACTTTACTCTTCTGCACTTCCTGAAAACTTCAAGAAGTATGCAGCAAAGATTTCAGTAGATACAAGCTCTATCCAATATGAAAATGATGATGCAATGAAACCAGAATGGGGCGATGATTATTCAATATGCTGCTGTGTATCTGCTACTCAAACAGGTAAAGAAATGCAGTTCTTTGGAGCTAGAGCTAATCTTGCTAAATGTTTACTTTACGCAATTAATGGTGGTATTGATGAAAAATCAGGTAAACAAGTTGGACCTGAATATAAAGGAATTACATCAGAATATCTTGATTATGATGAAGTAATTGAAAAATATGAAAGAATGAGTGACTGGTTAGCTGGTCTTTATGTAAATATATTAAACCTTATTCAATACATGCATGATAAATATTATTATGAAGCAGCAGAAATGGCTCTTATAGATACAGATGTAAGACGTACATTTGCAACAGGTATTGCAGGCTTCTCACATGTAATTGATTCACTTTCTGCAATTAAATATGCAAAAGTTAAAACAATCCGTAATGAAGAAGGTATTGTTACAGATTACGAAATTGAAGGAGACTTCCCAAGATACGGTAATGATGATGATAGAGCTGATGAAATTGGTATATATGTTCTTAAGTCATTCCTTGACAAAATTAAAAAGAGACACACATATAGAAACTCTGAACCTACTACATCATTACTTACTATTACATCAAATGTAGTATATGGTAAGTATACAGGTAATATGCCAGATGGACGTGAAGCTTGGACACCACTTGCGCCTGGAGCTAGCCCATCTTATGGAGCAGAAAAGAATGGATTACTTGCTTCATTAAACTCTGTAGCTAAGCTTCCTTATGAATGGGCTTTAGATGGTATTTCAAATACACAAACTATTAACCCAACTGCATTAGGACAAGATAAAGAAGAACAAGTTGATAAACTTGTACAAGTATTAGATGGTTACTTCGATCAAGGACCACATCATTTAAATGTTAATATATTTGGTATTGAGAAATTAAAAGATGCTATGGAACATCCTGAAAAAGAAGAATATGCTAATTTCACTATCCGTGTATCTGGTTATGCAGTTAAGTTTATAGATTTAACAAGAGAACAACAACTTGATGTTATTTCTAGAACATGCCATGCAGAAATCTAATTTAGATAAAAATATAGCAAGAATTCATTCAATAGAGAGTTTTGGATCTGTTGATGGACCAGGAATTCGTTTTGTTGCTTTTCTTAAGGGCTGCAATATGAGATGTCAGTTTTGTCATAATCCGGATACTTGGGATATGAATGGTGGTGAGGCAAAAACTTCAGATGAGCTTTTGTCTCAAGCATTAAAATATAAAAGTTATTGGAAGAAACAGGGGGGAATCACTGTAAGTGGTGGTGAACCTCTTCTTCAAATAGATTTTCTGATTGAATTCTTTAAAAAGGCTAAAGCAAAGGGCGTTCATGTTACACTTGATACGTCTGGAAGTATATTTACAAGAGAAGAACCTTTCTTTAGTAAATTTAATGAGCTTATGAAAGTAACAGATCTTGTAATGTTAGATATTAAACAGATAGATGAAGAGAAGCATAAAAAACTTACAGGATGGAGCAATTCAAATATTCTTGATATGGCAAGATATTTATCAGAAATAAATAAACCGGTATGGATTCGTCATGTACTCGTACCAGGTGGAAGTGATAATGATGAACAATTAAGAAAACTTAATGAGTTTATCAACACTTTGAATAATGTAGATCGTGTTCAGGTACTTCCATATCATAGTCTTGGAACTTTCAAATGGGAGCAACTTGGTATTGATTATCCTTTAAAAGGGGTTGAACCTCCTACTAAAGAGAGAATAGAAAATGCCCAAAAGCTTCTTCATATAAGTGAATATAATGGATATTTATCACGATAATTTTGTGATATGTAATTAAATTATATCCATACCAATCATGTTAAGTAAAACCCGTACAAATAATTTGTACGGGTTTATTGCTTTGATAGAAATATTAACAATATTTTACTATAATCCAATAATATTACTTAAAAATTTTATTTATATAGATGTTATTATTTTAATAAAATAAAAAGTTTTATTAGGAGAGAATAGTATGTGTGGTTATAATAGAGAAATATGTTTTGCAAAAGGAGCTGATGTAGGTTGGCTTAAGCAAATGGAAGATGAAGGATATAAATTTTATAATGAGAATGGAAAAGAAGAAGATTGCCTTAAGATATTACAAAGCTATGGGATAAACTCTATAAGATTAAGAGTTTGGGTTAATCCAACAGATGGACGCTGTGGTAAAGATGAAGTGGTAGAAATGGCAGAACGAGCTATTAATATGGGCTTTAAATTAATGATAGATTTTCATTACAGTGATTATTGGGCAGATCCGGAAAAGCAATTTAAACCTAAAGCATGGGAAAGTCATAGTTTTAAAGAATTGGTTAATGATGTGAGTACTCATACTAAAAAAGTTTTAATTGCATTAAAAGAAAAAAATATATATCCAGAATGGGTACAAGTAGGTAATGAAATACCTAATGGAATGTTATGGCCAGAAGGAAAGATAGAAAACTTTGATAAACTTTCAAAACTTTTAAATAGTGGATATGATGCTGTTAAAGATGTATTACCAAGTTCAAAGGTAATAATACATTTAGACCAAGGTGATGATAGAAAAAGATTTATAGAATTTTTTGATAATCATACAGCTAATGGTGGCAAATATGATGTAATTGGAGTATCTTATTATCCATATTGGGTCAATAAAAACTACAAAGAGACAATAGATAATCTTATGAATAATTTAAATGAATATATAGATAGATATGAAAAAGAAGTTATGGTTTGTGAAATAGGTGGAGAAGATACAGAGGTAGAAGACACTTACAATATGTTAAAAGAAGTAATAGAAAGAGTAAGGGAAATTCCACAAGGAAAAGGATTGGGAGTTTTTTATTGGGAACCAGAAGGTGCATTTAGTTGGAGTAAATATAAATTAAGTGCATGGGGAAATGATGGAAAGCCTTCAAAGGCATTAGATGCATTTATAGACTAATATAGTTTATTAGAAATAAGAAGAGGGAATATATTATTTATAAGATAAAAATATGAAAAAAAGTTTATTATGAATTATTTTAGCCTAGGTTTTTATAGCCTAGGCTTTGTTAATATATAGAGAAGAGTCAAAATAAAAGTATATTTTAAGTATGTATTACGATTGAGGAAATTATTATAATTGTATATAATAAAACCAAGGATTTAAACAAAATTTAAAAAGAGAAGTTTATGATTAATAAATAGCTAAGGAGAAAAGTATATGGTAACAATTAAGGATGTTGCAAAAGAAGCTGGTGTATCCGTAGGAACAGTTTCAAATGTAATAAATAATGTACAAGTTAAACCAAGTACAAAAGAAAAAGTAGAAGAAGCTATTAAGAAATTAAATTATGAACCTAATATTTATGCAAGAGGTTTTAAGATTAATAGAACTAATACTGTTGCACTTATTTTACCTACAATATGGAATCCGTTCTTTAGTGAATTAGCATATAATATAGAGAAGAATCTTAGAAAAGCCGGAATGAAGATGATACTTTGTAATTCTAATAAAAAGGATAAGGCTGAAATAGAATATATATCTATGGCAAAGCAAAACAAAATGGATGGAGTTATTGCTATAACATATAGCGATATAGATGAATATGTTTCTGAAAAAATTCCATTTGTAAGTATTGATAGATATTTTTCTAAAGATATAACATATATATCAAGTGATAACTTTGAAGGTGGAAAGCTAGCTGCAGAAAAATTAGTTGAATTTGGATGTGAAAAAATTGCATATATAGGTAGAGGTTCAAAGATAAATAATGCAACAAGAAAAAGAAAAGATGGATTTATAAGCTACTGTAAAGAGCATAATATAGATTATGAAATATGTGAAATTTTAGGTTCATCTAAGGAATTTGATAAGTTATTAAATGAATTTATAGCTAAGAACTTTAAAGACCATATAAAAATACAAGGCGATTTTGTTGTAACTGATGAGCAAGCATTAGATTTTATACATAAGTTAGAAGAATATGATATAGAAGTTCCGAAAGATGTTCAAGTAATTGGATTTGATGGAAGTAAGGCATCGGCTAAAGATACTATAAAAATATCAACTATAAGGCAACCAGTGGAACTTATAGCAGAAAAAGCTGTTAGATCATTAATAAATATTATAGAAAATAATAAGGTTGAAAAAGAAATAATTTTACCTATTAGTTTTATAGGGGGATATACAACAAGGAAATAGAGAATATTTATAAAACAAAAGTTATGGATTTTACATAAATGAGATTTTAGGGAAGAGATATTTGAAAAAAGAGTATCCTAAAATTCATAAACGTAAAATCCTATTTTTTTTATAAAAATATATTGACGAATTTGTGAAAACGTATTAGTATAATAAACATAGAAAATGAAACGTTTCAAAAGTGTAAAAATATAAAAACCGGGGGGTTGGACTAAAATGAGTAAGAATTATAAACAAATTAGTGAAAACATTTTACACAATATAGGTGGAAAAGAAAATGTTGTTAGTGCAGCACACTGTGCAACACGTTTAAGATTAGTACTTAAAGATGATGAGAAGATAAATGTTAAAGAAATCGAAGAAATGCCAGCGGTTAAGGGAAGCTTTAATACATCAGGTCAATTTCAAGTAATTTTAGGTTCAGGTGTTGTTGATGAAGTTTATAAAGAGTTTATAAACTTAGCTAATATTAAAGAAGGAAGTAAGGATGAACTAAAGAAAGAAGCAGATAAAAAACTAAATCCATTACAAAGATTATTAAAATCTTTAGCTGACGTTTTTGTTCCTATACTACCAATATTAGTTGCAGCAGGATTATTAATGGGAATAAATAATATATTAACATCTCAAGGATTATTTATTGAGGGACAATCTATAGTAGAAGCATATCCACAATTTAAGGATTTAGCAGAATTAATAAATACATTTGCTAATACAGGATTTGCATTTTTACCAATATTCTTAGGATTCTCAGCAGCAAAAGCTTTTGGAGGAAATCCGTATTTAGGTGCTTGTATTGGTGCACTTATGATACATTCAGATTTATTAAATGGTTATAGTTATGGTGCAGCTGTTGTAGAAGGAACTGTGCCAGTATGGAATATATTTGGATTAACTATAGCTAAGGTTGGATATCAAGGAACTGTGCTTCCAGTTTTAGCAGCAGCTTTCGTTTTAGCTAAGGTTGAAAAGACATTGCATAAGATTATACCTTCAGTACTAAATAATTTATTAACACCTTTATTTACAGTGTTTATTACTGGAATATTAACATTTGTTGTTATAGGACCTGTAATGAGAGGATTAGGTGATGGAATAACATCAGGATTACTATGGTTAATAAATACACTAGGACCAATAGGGGGAGCAATATTTGGATTCTTATATGCACCAATAGTTATTACTGGTATGCATCATAGTTTTGTTGCTATAGAAACTCAATTATTAGCAGATATAGCAACTACAGGTGGCTCATTTATATTCCCAGTTGCAGCAATGTCAAATGTAGCTCAAGGTGCAGCAGCATTATCAGTACTTCTTATTTTAAGAAAAGATAACAAGATGAAAGGAATAGCATCAGCATCAGGTATATCTGCTTTACTTGGAATAACTGAACCAGCAATATTTGGTGTTAACTTAAAGTTACGTTATCCATTCTTTGGAGCAATGATAGGATCAGCAGTTGGATCAGCTTATTTAATGCTTACAAAAGTTCTTGCAATATCTCCAGGAGCAGCTGGATTACCAGGAATTATATCAATTAGACCTACATCTATAGTAAACTATATAATTGCAATGATACTTTCAATGGTTGTAGCTGTTGTATCAACAATTGTTATAGCAAAGTTTATGAATAAAAAACAAGTAGTAAATGATGAGCAAATAGCTGCATAGAAGTGTTTTATAAAATAGGAGGAATTAGTATTATACTAATGCCTTCTATTTTGTAATTAATAAATAATTATAAGATATTAAACGAGGAGAAATAATAATGAAAGAGTGGACAAGAGAAGAAAGATATAGAACAATTTTAGACGCATCAAATGAAGAAATAACGAAATTAAAAGAAATAGTAGATAGTTGTCCATATAGACAAAAGTTTCATATTCAGCCTACTACAGGACTGTTAAATGATCCTAATGGATTTTCTTATTATAATGGTGAATATCATTTGTTTTATCAATGGTTTCCATTAGGGCCTGTTCATGGGATAAAGCATTGGTATCATGTTTCTTCAAGGGATTTAGTTAATTGGAAAGATTGTGGAGTTGGAATAATTCCTACTGAACACTTTGAAAGTCACGGAGCATTTTCAGGAAGTGGTATAGTTGAAAATAATAAACTTCATTTATTTTATACAGGAAATACAAGAAATGAAGAATGGATAAGACATCCGTATCAATGTTTAGCCATAATGGACAGTAATGGAGAAATAACAAAGAATAGTGAAGCTGTTATAAAGGATTTACCAAATGGATATACAGATAATTTTAGAGATCCTAAAGTGTTCAAAGATAATGACAAATATTATTGCTTAATTGGAGCTGAAAGAAAAGATAATTTAGGAACTATAGTATATTATGAATCAAATAATTTATTAGATTGGAATCTTAAAGGAGAAATAAAAACAGATTTCTTCGGTAATGGATTTATGTGGGAGTGCCCAGATTATTTACGCTTTGATAATAAAGGAGTACTTATATTTTCTCCACAAGGCTTAGAGGCAGATGGAGATAAATATCAAAATATATTCCAAGCTGGTTATTTAATAGGTGATAAAATTGATTTTTCTAATGGTGAATTTAAGCATGGGGAGTTTAATGAGTTAGATAGAGGATTTGATTTTTATGCACCTCAAACTACTGAAGATGAAGAAGGAAGAAAAATATTAATAGGATGGATGGGATTACCAGAAATAGATTACCCTACTGATAAAAATGGATGGGCTCATTGCTTGACTATACCTAGAGAGTTAGAATTAAAAGGTGATAAGTTAATTCAAAAACCAGTAAAAGAATTAGAGCTTCTTAGAGGAGAAAAGATTGAGTGCTCATATACATTGAGTAATGAGGAAAAAGATATAGTTGGATTCAATGAAAAAACATATGAATTAATTTGTAACTTTAATAATATTACTGGTAGATATGTGGGAATAAAATTAAGAAAAGGAATTGATAGTGAAACTGTATTTTATTACGATATAGAAAATAAAAAGTTAGTATTAGATAGAAGTAAATCAGGAGAAGTATTTGCAACTGAATATGGTACAGAAAGAAAATGCGAATATAATGAAAAGAATTTAAAGGTGCAAATATTTGTAGATGTCTCCTCAGTTGAGATATTTGTTAATGATGGAGTAGAGGTATTTACTTCAAGAATATTTACAAAAGAGGATAGTAAAGGTATTAGTGTATTTGCCGATGGACAAGCAGATATAGATATTAATTTATGGAGATTAAATTGCTTAGAGTAATTAATAGTTTAGGTATAAAATAAAGTCGATATATTAGTAATTAAAGATAATGAGATATTAAAAATATATAAAGGGCAGAAAGGTGCTTATAGTAGTACCTTTCTGCTTTTTTAATTTCAGAAATTTATTAAAAAGATAATCCTATGTTCTTAAATAATCGTATCGATTTTCTTTACCATTGAACCATAAAAGGATATTAGTGAATAATTGTTTAAAAATATAAACAATTAAACCATAGAAAATATTAAGGAAGGTAGAGAGAAGCATATGGAAAAATGCCATGAAAGAAGATTAGAGCTTGCTGAAGAGTTAAAATCATGTCAAAAGGCTTTTATAGCTTTAGGGGATGAAACTAGGCAGCAAATTATAATAACATTACTTGAAAGTGAAGTTCATGGAATAAGAGTAGGGGAAATAACAGAAAAAACACATCTTTCAAGACCAGCAGTATCACATCATTTACGAATATTAAAAGAAGCTGGAATAGTAAGTATGTATAGAGAGGGAACTAAAAATTATTATTATGTAAATGCATATGAAACCATATGGAAGAAGATTGGAAATTTGTTCACCAAAATAAATGAAATAGTTGATGAAATATCAGAAAAAGAATGTTCAAAAAGTCAAATAGAAATAGAATCTAATAAGGATTTTATATAACAATATATTTATAAGTGAGGGAGATTAATTATGAATATTATTGAAGCAATTAATAATCGTCATTCAGTTCGTAGATATACTGATAAGAAGATTGATGAAAACATTAAAAGTGAGTTATTAGAAACTATTAATGAATGTAATAAAGAGGGAGATTTAAATATTCAGTTATGTACAGAAGAACCTAAGGCTTTTGATAGTTTTATAGCTCATTATGGTAAGTTTAATAATGTTAGAAATTATATTGCTATAGTAGGGAAAAAAGGAAAGGACTTTTATGAAAAGTGTGGATATTATGGTGAAAAGATAGTTATCAAGGCAACACAATTAGGGTTAAATACATGTTGGGTAGCACTTACTTTCAGTAAAGCTAATACGATATGTGAAGTTAAGGATGGGGAAAAATTATGTTGTGTAATAGCTTTAGGATATGGAGAAACTCAAGGTGTTGCGCATAAAAGTAAACCTATAGAACAGCTTTGTAAGGTAAATGGAGAAATGCCAGATTGGTTCAAAAAAGGAATGGAAGCAGCAGCTCTAGCTCCTACAGCAATGAATCAGCAAAAATTTCTTATTAGTTTAGAAGGAAACAAAGTAAATGCTAAGGCGTTAACTGCATTTTATAGTAAGTTAGATTTAGGAATAGTTAAATATCACTTTGAAGTAGGTGCTGGAAAGGAAAAGTTTGAATATTTCTAAATAAGGAGATTATGGTATAACTACACTAATATATAAACACATACATTTTAGTATGTGTTTTTTTATGATTAAATTATATTTGTAGATTCAAAGAATGAGATTTGTATTGGAGCTGCTAATCCATATAAAGGTTGTGAAATTTGGAAGAGTAGTGGATTAATATCTTTAAATAACTATTAAAAAGAATTTTAAAAGCATGTATTATTTTGGATATTAATAAAAAGAGTATAAATAACTATTGACTCTATAGTTACTATAGACTTTATTATGATTAGAGAAACAAAAATGGAGGTAAAATCATGATAAAAGAATTTTTTAAATATGCACTTCCTTCAGCCTTAGCCATGTTTGTTTCATCTTTATATACAATAATTGATGGGATTTTTGTTGGACAAGGTGTTGGAGATTCTGCACTGGCAGCAGTTAATATAGTTATGCCATTTACTATAATGCTATTTGGAATAGCAACTATGTTTGCAGTAGGTGGTGGGGATTTAGTATCCAAAAGTATAGGTGCAAATAATAAAGAAAAGGCAGTGAAAATATTTAGACAAGTATTTAAGTTTTTGTTAATTATAAGTATAGTTATAAGTCTAGTTGCAGTTGTATTTTCAAAATATATAGTAAGAATATTAGGAGCTACAGATACATTGGTGCCTTTAGCATCAACTTATTTAAGGTATTATAGTTTATTTTGTATTCCAAATTTAGTTGGTATTGCATTAAATAGCTTTGTTAGAAATGATGGAAGACCAAAGCTTGCCATGATATCAACATTATTAGGGGCGGTAACTAATATAATTTTAGATTATACATTTATATTCCCATTAGGGTTTGGAATAAAAGGTGCTGCAATAGCTACTGGTCTTGGTCAAATAGTTACTATAGCGATATTATTACCTCATTTTATAATGAAGAGAGGTATATTAACTTTTGGAAATATAAAATTAGAAAGTAAAATAATAAAGGAATTTATTATTATAGGATTTCCATCTTTCTTTGCGGAAGTAAGTTTTTCCATATTAATATTCTTTATGAATTTAGCATTGGTTAAAACTGGTGGAGAAATAGCTTTATCATCTTTTGCAATAATTAATTATATAACAACAAATATTTATATGGTATTACTAGGTCTATCAATAGGAGTACAGCCATTATTAAGTTATAATTATGGTGCAAAAAATTCAAAAAAAATGTTAAAATTTTATTCTATAACAATGAAATCAGCATTTATAATAAATATAGTATTTATGACTGTATGCTTTGTATTTGGAAAAAATATGATAGCTATATTTACTTCAGATATTACAATAGCTAATTCAGCATATATAGGTTTAAATTTAATAAATATTGCATTTATTATGGTTGGGTTTAATTTAACAAGTACAGTTTATTATCAAGCAATAAATATGCCTGAAATTTCTAATATTTTTTGCATTTGCAGAAGTATAATATTACTTCCTATATCATTATTTATTTTATCTAAATTGTTTGGAATCAATGGTATATGGATTAGTTTATCTATATCAGAGTTGATAACATTTATAATATTAAGTTATTCTATTAATATTAAGACGTATACTACAAAGTCTATTGCTAAGGCTAGTTAACATAGGAGATTTTTTATATGGAAACTTATTTTTCAGTTGGAGAACTATCTAAATTAACTAATGTTCCAATTCAAACATTAAGGTATTATGATAAAATGGGACTACTTAAACCAGCTTATATAAATAAGCAAAATAATTATAGGTATTATTCAATAAATCAATTTATAAAGATTGATTTATTAAAGCAATGTAAGCTTATGGGACTATCATTAAAGGAAATAGAAGATTTATTAAAAGATGAAATAACTGCAGATTCTATGATAAAAATACTTGAACAGCAAAGAGTGGTCTTAGATAAAAAGATAAAGGAACTTGAAGCTGTTAAATCATATATTGACTTTTTAGATTTTAGAATAAAAGAAAGTAAGAAAGTAGAGAAAGCAGAAATCTTCATTAAAGAAAATGATGAAAGAGTAGTTGAGAGATATAATTGTAGAATGGAGAATGTAAAAGAAATTGAGCTTAATTTGAGAAAAGTTTTACTTGAGGCAGAAAAAGATGATTGTATGTTGAATTCTGAGTTAGCATTCGAAGCTTCTTTAGAGAAATTGAAAACTGAAGATAAAGTAGTTTATACTGCAATAATGTTATATAAGCATGGAAATTTAAGTGGAAATTATGAAAAGATCATACTACCAAAAGGTAAATATTTAACAATGTATTATGATGATGGATATAGAAATAACTTAAAGTATTATAAAAAAATGCTGAATTATATTGAAAAAAATAATATAGAAATAGTCGGGGATTTTAATGAATTTTCAATATTATCAAGGATAAATACTAATGAGGCAGAAAAATCAATAATTCAACTAGAAATAAAAATTAAATAGATTTTTATTAATGAAGTAGTCTTAACCTTTAATTTACATAGGTTAAGGCTATTTTCTATTTAAGAATAAAAAAATAAAAGAGAAATTTTTTTAAAATAAGTGTTGACAAATTATTAGGTAATAATTATTATTAATTACAAGAAGTAATTGATAAAAAATATCAATTGAAATTAAATTTCAGGAGGAGAAAGAATATGTCATTAATAAATAAAAAGGTTTCAGATTTTACAGTTCAAGCTTATCATAACGGAGAATTTAAGGAAGTAACATTAGAATCAATGAAGGGCCATTGGTCAGTAGTTGTATTCTATCCAGCAGATTTTACATTTGTTTGCCCAACAGAATTAGGAGAACTAGCAGATAACTATGCTAAGTTTAAAGAAGCTGGTTGTGAAGTATACTCAGTATCTACAGATACTCATTTTGTTCACAAAGCATGGGCAGATGCTTCAGAAACAATTGCAAAAATTCAATATCCAATGTTAGCAGATCCAACAGGTAAGTTAGCTAGAGACTTTGAAGTTATGATTGAAGAAGAAGGATTAGCATTAAGAGGATCATTTGTAATCAATCCAGAAGGTGAAATCAAAGCATATGAAGTTCATGATAATGGTATTGGAAGAAATGCAGAAGAATTATTAAGAAAAGTTCAAGCAGCTCAATTTGTTGCTGAACATGGGGATCAAGTTTGCCCAGCTAAATGGCAACCAGGTGAAGAAACTTTAGTACCAAGCTTAGATTTAGTTGGTAAGCTATAAGAGTTGCTATTAAGGCTTTATCTAAACTAATTGGGTTTAGATGTAGCCTTTAATATTTATAGATACTAAATATTTATATGATGATAAGTAGTAAATTTTATGCGTGTTTATTTACTGCTTATCATTATAAAAAAATTTAAAGTATTAATAAATTTTTATAAAGATAAAGCTTTATTAATGCTTTAAAAAATAAAGAAGGAGGAAATGAGTATGGAAAAAATATATGATTTACTAGTAATTGGGGCAGGTCCAGCAGGACTTTCAACAGGAATATATGCAGGTAGGGCAAAATTAAATACTTTAATTATAGAAAAGGCTGAATTTGGTGGTCAAGTAAATAAAACTTACGATATATCAAATTATCCAGGAGCTAGAAATAGTAATGGACCAAAACTTATGGAAGAAATGAGAAAACAAGCTGAAGACTTCGGGGTAAACTTCATGTCGGCTGAAGTTTTAGAAGTTGCTCTAGAAGGCGATGTGAAAACCTTAAAAACTGATAGAGGAGAAATAAAGGGAAGAAGTGTGGTTATAGCCACAGGAGCATCACCAAGAAAGTTAGGCTTTAAAGGCGAAGAAGAATTTACAGGTAGAGGTGTAGCTTATTGTTCGACTTGTGATGGTCAATTCTTCGAAGGGTTAGAAGTATTTGTTATTGGAGCTGGATTTGCAGCAGCTGAAGAAGCAATGTTCTTAACTAAGTTTGCAACTAAAGTTACAGTTATAGCTAGAGAGCCAGAGTTTACTTGTGCAAAATCAATAGCAGATAAGGTTTTAGAACATCCAAAGGTAGAAGTTAAGTTTAATACTGAAATATTAGAAGCAAGTGGAACTGAAATGATAAACTATGCTAAGTTTATCAATAATAAAACAGGTGAAACATTTGAATATCATGCTAAAAAGGAAGATGGTTCATTTGGTATATTTGTATTTGTCGGATATGCACCACAAAGCCAATTATTTAAAGGTATTTTAGAACTTGATAAGTTTGGATATATAATGAGTAATGAAAATATGGAAACTAATGTTGAAGGTGTATATGTTGCTGGTGATTTAAGACCCAAAGCTTTAAGACAAATAGTAACAGCTGTATCTGATGGTGCTATTGCAGCAACTTCTGCAGAAAGATATGTCATTGAATTAAAAGAAAGACTTGGAATCAAAGATGAATATGAACCTAAAAAGGTGGAGAAGAAGGAAGAAATTAATACTGATTTAGGAGATATACAAAAAAGAAGTAATCTTTTAAATGATGGATTAAGAACTCAATTAAAAGGGATATTAGCTAGATTAGATAAGAGTGTTACACTTGTATCTGTAGTAGATGAAAGTAATAGTAAGTCTATAGAGTTAAGAGATTTAGTATTAGATATTGCAGAGTTGGGTGAAAAAGTTTCTGCTGAAATTTATACTAAAGGTGAAAATATAGAAGTTGAAAATAAGATAAATGCAGACAAATATCCTATAGTTGCATTATTAAATTCAGAGAAAAGTTATAGTGGAGTTAAATTCCATGGGGTACCTGGGGGACATGAGTTAAATTCATTTATATTAGCTATATATAATCTTGGAAGTGAAGGTCAACAAATATCTGAAGAAACATTAAATAATATTAAGAAAATAGACAAAGGGATAAATATTAAGGTGTGTGTATCATTGGCTTGCCATTTATGCCCAGATGTAGTAGTTTCATCTCAAAGAATTGCTATAGAAAATAAAAATGTAGAAGCAGAAATGATTGATATATCTAATTTTAAAGATATAAAGGATAAATTTAAAGTAATGAGTGTACCAGCGATAATAGTGAATGATGAACAAATTTATTTTGGTGCTAAAAAGATTGATGAGATTATAAATATAATAAGTAAGTAATTATATTTATAATCTTGAGAGAAAGTAGTCTAGAAAATGTTAGATGCTAATTGTAGATTTATAATTTAGCATAAAACATTGAAAAGGCTACTTTTTTATATAAAGTTAAATAATATTTGTGATACAATTATTGATATATAAATTAATAAAAAGTGAATTAATATACAAAAAAGACTAAGTAAGTTATTTAATAATATATTTAATAACGAAGAGTTTTTAATATATATGGGGGTATATTATGAAAGAATTAGAAAGTAAATTAAAAGAATACGCAGAATATTTAAAGGAAATAGAGCATTATAGAACAGCAGAAAGCCTTATGTATTGGGATATGACTACAGGTATGCCTGAAAATGTGGCAGAAAGCAGAACAGAAACCATGTCATTTATGAGTTTACAACAACATAATTTACTAGTTGGGGCAAAAAAGCAAGAATTTATAAAGTTCTTTGAAGAACATATAGATGACTTAGATTTAATTCATAAAAGAATGTTAACAGAAATGAAAAAAGAATATGATAAGCAAAAGATATATCCTGAAGAGTTTGTAAAAGAATTTTCGTTAGCTGCAGCTAAAGGACAATTATCTTGGGAAAAGGCTAAAAGTGAAGATAATTTTGAAATATTTAAGCCAGATTTAGAAAAAATAGTGGAATTAACTAAGCAGTCAATAAAATATAGGGGATATAAAGGTAATAAGTACAATACATTACTTGACGATTATGAGGCTGGATTAACAGTTGAAAAATTAGATGTAGTATTTACAGAATTAAGAGATGGAATAGTCGAGATTTTAAATAAAATTAAAAATAGCAAAGTAAAAATTAATAATAAATTTGAAGGCAAGGAATTTCCAAAAGAAAATCAAGAAAGATTTTGCATAGAATTGTTAAATACTATGGGATTTGATTTTAAATCAGGAAGAATGGATGAAAGTGAGCATCCTTACACTATGGATATGACAAATAAAGATGTTAGGATCACAAATCATTATTATTTAAATGATTTTACATCAGCAATGTTTTCAGCAATACATGAAGGTGGACATGCTATATATGAGCAGGATATTCCAGATTCATTAGATGGAACAGGTATAAATAAAGCTGCATCTATGGCAATTCACGAATCTCAATCAAGATTTTATGAAAATATAATAGGAAGAAGTAAAGCTTTTTGTAACTATTTATATAAAGAAGCAAAAAAAGAATTTCATAATCAATTTAATCATGTAACAAAAGAGGATTTTTATAAAATTATCAATAAAGTAGAGCCTTCATTAATAAGAACTGAAGCAGATGAATTAACATATAGTCTTCATGTAATAATAAGATATGAAATAGAAAAACTTCTTATAAATGACAAGATAAAGGTTAGTGAGCTTCCAACAGTGTGGAATGAAAAGTATAAGGAGTATTTAGGAGTAGAGCCAAAGAGTGATAAGGAAGGGGTTCTTCAAGATGTTCACTGGTCAGATGGTTCATTTGGATATTTTCCAAGTTATGCTTTAGGAAACCTTTATGGAGCACAAATGTTAAATAAAATGCTTAAGGATGAACCACATATTTATGATGAAATTTCAAAGGGGAATTTAAATTCAGTACATCAATGGTTAAATAAAAATGTACATGTATATGGAAACCTTTATGATCCAAGTGATTTAATAAAGAAAATTACAGGTGAAGAGCTTAAAGCTAAGTATTTCCTAAAATATTTAGATGATAAGTATAAAGAAATTTATAAATATTAATATAAAGAAAATGCAGTAATTCTTAGAAATAAGAAGCTGCATTTTTATTTATTCAATAGATTAAAAGTATGTAAACACTGTTCAAATATGCTTTTATTGAAAAGCTAATTATAGTGAAAAAATAATTTCAATACTATAGTTAGACTTTTAGAAGAATATAGGATTAAAGATTTCCTTTAATAAAGGAAAAAATATACCTGTGAAAACATATTCATAAGCGGTAATATGAGATATGAATAATTGTATATAAAATTAGGATAAAAAGATTAGGGTGATTTAAGTGATAAAAAGTCCAAGATTACAAAAAATATTAGAATTATTATTTGAAAATACTGAAATAATTACGGGGGAGTTTTTATGCAATAACCTTGGGGTTTCATCAAGAACTGTGAGAAGTGATATAAAAGAATTAAATAAAATTCTAGAAAGAAATGGTGCAAGTATAGTTTCTGAGAAAGCAAGAGGATATAAATTAAATATAAAAAATGAAGTGTTATTTAATAGCTTAATTAATAATAACAAAAGTAAAGGTGAAGATAGCAGTGCAGCATTAGGAAGAGCAGAGAGTATAATTTCACAATTTTTAATAAATAACTTAGATAATATTGAAGGAATAACACAAATTGAATTGGCAGATAGATTATTCATAAGTGTTTCTTCATTAAAAAATGATATGAAAATAGTAAAGGATATTTTAGAAAAGTATCATCTAAATATTGAGAAAATAAGTAATAAGGGTCTAAGAATTATAGGAGAAGAGGAAGATATAAGAAGTTGTATAAAGAAATATAATAAGGGTAATACAGAGCTCAGTGAAAGGATACAAGAAAGTTTAAATTTAATATTAGGAAATAATAATGAAGAGATAATAACTACTATTGTAAAAAGTAATATAGATAAATTTGATTTTAAATTATCAGATAAGGCATTAAGAGATATTATTTCATTGATTTTAATCATGATTGTTAGAAATAATAATCATAATAATGTTAAATATAGTGAAGAAACAAAGAAGAAATTAAGTGAAGCATGGAGATATGGAGTAGCAAAGGTTATTTGTGATGATATTTATGAACGCTTCGGAATTGTTTTAGAAGAAATAGAGATTCTTTATTTAACAAAATATATGGTTTCTAGCAGTTCTATTAAAATTAAAACAAAAGATGGTATGAAGCTTAATAATGAATACGAGCTAGTTAGAAAAATACTTTTAAAAATTAAGGATAAATTTAATATTAATTTATTAGAAGACAATGTTTTAATAGATTTTTTAGTACATCATTTAAAAGCTTCAATTTATAGAGCTCAATATGGAATTATTGTTGAAAATTCATTATTAAGTGCTATAAAAAATAATTATCCATTTGCTTTAGAACTATCTGTTTATTCAAATGAAATAATAAAAGAAGCTATTGGATGTGATTTAAAGGAAGACGATATTGGATTTATAGCATTACACTTTGCTGCTGCAATAGAAAGGCTTAAAGATAATTTAAATAAAAATAAGAAAAATGTAATGATTGTTTGTGAAAATGGTGTTGGAACCTCTTTATTATTAAAGGTAAAGTTAGAAGCTAAATTTAAAGATAGAATCAATATAATAGATACTATTCCAAAATATGAATTTAATGAAGAGATTTTAAATTCTTATGATTTAATAATTTCAACAATTAATCTAAAAAGTGATTCAGAGAAAATTATTTATGTTAAAAGTCTCTTAGATAATGGAGAAATAGCATTTATTGAAGATAAATTTAATGGAAATTCTTTAGGTAATAATGTTTTAGTTAGTAAATTTAAAGAATCCTTATTTTTTAATCATTTAGATGTAGATACAAGGGATGAAGCATTAGAAAACATAACAAGTAAATTAATTGATGAAGGCTATATAACACAATGCGTTAAAGAAAATATTTTTAAAAGGGAAGATTTAGCTAGCACAGAAATTGGGGAATTAGTGGCAATACCTCATGATATGAATGAAGAGATTAAGCAATCGTTTATTTCAGTATCTGTGTTTAATAAAGCTATTACATGGGATAAAGAAAAGGTGCAGGTAGTATTTTTTATTGGGATGTCTACGGTAGATAAGGAAGAGTGGAAATCTTACTTGGAGCAAATCTATAAAAATATAATAGATGGTGAAATTATAAGAAAAATAATTAAGTGCCAAAACTTTGAAGAATTAAAGATGCTAGTATCAAAATTTTAAATGCATGTAGGTAATATATTTCCTCTTAAAAAGGAAATGGAATGTCTGATATATTATTTCCTTTTTAAGAGGAAAAAGTATAACTGTGAATATGTTTACATTAACTCTATAATTAAGTCATAAGGTGAGTGAAAGAAACTCAAGAAGACGAATAAATAATTAAATGGAGGCGTTAATATATGAAATTACTAGCAATAACTTCATGCCCAGTAGGTATAGCTCATACTTACATAGCTGCAGAAAAGTTGAATAAAATGGCAAAGAAAATGGGAGTTGATATTAAAGTCGAGACTCAAGGTTCAACAGGAGCTGAAAATGTTATTACGGAGCAAGATATAAAAGAAGCAGATGGAATTATCATTGCAGCAGACAAAGCTGTTAGTTTAGAAAGATTTGAAGGAATGGCAATGATAGAATGTCCAATAGCTAGAGCAATAAAAGAGCCAGATGTTTTAATTCAAATGTTCTTAGATGGAAAAGTTGAAAAGAAAAAATCAAATATAAATTCAGCAAAAAAAATAAAAAGTGTAGAAGAAGAAAAGAAAGCAATAAAAGCTAAACAGCCAGCATTTTATAAGCATTTAATGGGTGGAGTTTCTTACATGATTCCAGTTGTAGTAGTTGCAGGATTGTTAATTGCTTTAGCATTAGCATTTGGTGGACAACCTACAGAAGCGGGCTTAGTAGTTCCAGATGATTCATTCTGGAAGAGTGTTGAACAAATTGGAGCTGCAGGCTTTACATTCATGGTACCAATTTTATCAGGATTCATTGCATATTCAATTGCAGATAGACCAGGTTTAGTACCAGGATTAATTGGCGGATATATAGCAGCAAATGGTTATTTCTATGGATCAGAAGCAAATGCAGGTTTCTTAGGTGGTATTGTAACAGGTTTCTTAGCAGGTTATATAGTTAAGGGATTAAAGTCAATAAAAGTTCCAAATATGATTAAACCAATTATGCCAATCATAATTATTCCAATCATATCAACATTAGTAACAGGTTTAGCATTTATATTCGTTTTGGGTGGACCAATTACAATTGTATTTGAAAGTTTAACTAATTTCTTAGCATGTTTATCAGGTACTAGTTCAGTAGTTTTAGCAACAATTTTAGGTGCGATGATAGCGTTTGATATGGGTGGGCCAGTTAATAAAACAGCATTTTTATTTGGTGTATCAATGATTACAGCAGGTAACCCAGAAGTAATGGGACCAATTGCAGCGGCAGTAGCAATTCCACCAATTGGTATGGGAATCGCAACATTCATAGGAAAGAAGTATTATAGCAAAGAAGAATTAGATGCTGGTAAGGCTGCTTTTGCAATGGGGCTTTGTGGAATAACAGAAGGGGCAATCCCATTTGCATCAATGGATCCATTAAGAGTTATACCATCATTAATGGTAGGTTCAATAGTTGGAGCTAACATTGCAGCACTAGCAAAAGTAACAGATATAGTACCACATGGTGGTCCGATTGTAGCGTTAATGGGTGGTATTGAAGGAATTTTAATGTTCTTTGTAGCAATTATTGCAGGATCAGCAATAACTGCAGTAATGGTAAATGTATTGAAGGCAAATAAATATAAAAAAAGTGAACAAGAAAATGAAAAAGTAGCCGCATAATAGATAATAGAAGTTTAAGGAGTGATAATTATGAATAAATTATTTGATATAAAATATGTAGATTTAGATTTAAACACAAAAGAAAAATTTGAAACAATTAGACATTTAGCAAAATTAGCACAAGATAGATTAATAGATGTTGATAAGTATGTTGAAGATGTAAAAGCTAGAGAAGCGATGTCAACAACAGGAATTGGTGATGGAGTAGCAATTCCACATGCAAAATCAGCTTATGTTAAATTTCCAACCGTAATAGTTGGGAAAAGTTCTAAAGGAATTGATTGGGAATCGCTAGATGATGAACCAGTTAACTTAGTGTTCTTAATAGCGGTGCCAGAAGGCGAAGGAAATGAACATTTAAAGATACTTCAAGTATTAGCTGTAAGTTTAATGGATGATGAATTCAAAGATGAAATTATAGCAGCAAAGGACAAAGAAACAATTTGTGAAATGCTTTTAGCTAAAACAAATAAATAGTAAAAATAGAGCTGAATCAAAGGCAGATTCAGCTCTATTTTTATGTTTTTTTATGTGAGATGAATGTGAACAATGAGTGAATAATATTGACAAAATATATTTAGGGTGATAATCTAAAACAAATAGTTTTCAAAACTATGTCTTTTAGAATGAAACTCAAAATAGTTTAGAATAATATATTAAATGATTGGAGAGAGGATTTATGATAAGAATAGTATCTGATTCATCAGCATTATATTCAAAAAAAGATGGACAAGCAAAGGAAGTTACAATTGCACCATTGATAGTAACTATTAATGGTAAAACTTATAGAGAGTATGAAGATATAAATACTGAGGAATTTATTAATATAATTAATGAAGGACATATTCCAGTTTCATCACAACCTGCTATAGGGGAAGTATTAAATATTTATGATGAAAATATAGAAGATGAGATAATTAATATTTCAATGGCAGACGGATTGTCTGGGACTTATAATTCAGCATGTGTTGCAAAAGATATGGCGACTAACCCGGATCGTATTGAAGTAATTAACTCAGAAACTTTATGTGGTCCGCAAAATTATTTAGTTGATTTAGCAGTGGAGCTTGTTAAATTAGGAAAAACTAAAAATGAAATAGTTAGTGAAATAAAAAAGGCAATGGAAGAAACAAAATCATTTTTAATACCACATGATTTTGATTATTTAGTAAGAGGGGGAAGATTATCTCCTATTGTTGGGAAAATAGGAAGTGTAATTAAATTAGTACCTGTTATGACTCTTGCTGAAGATAAAAAATCTTTAGTGAAATTTACAACAAAACGTACACTTAAAAAGGCAATACAAAAAATAAGTGAAGAAATGATTAATAATAATGTAGATTCAAATTATAAAATTTATATTTCACATGCATGTAATGAAGAATTGGCAAAAGATACAAAAAATATTATACTAGAATATATAGAAAATGCAGATATAGAAATTAAAATGTTAGGACCAGTATTTACCACTCAAGGAGGTCCAAGCTGTATTTCTGTACAATACATTAAAAAGCATGATGCATTAAAGTAGAGAGGAGGAAACATGGAGTCTTTTGATTTTTCTATACCAAGATTTAAGGAATTACCAAAGGTTCCACTTTATAAAGAACAAGTAATTACATATTTAGAGGAATTAGCAAAAACGTTAAATATTGAAAGTGATGAAAAATTATTAACACCAACTATGTTGAATAATTATGTTAAACAAAAAGTTATTTTGCCGCCTAAGGATAAAAAATATAATGAAGAACATTTAGCACACTTAATAGTTGTTTGTGTATTAAAACAGGTATTTAGTTTACATGAGATATGTGATTTAATAAATATTCAAATGGAAAGTTGTCCAATTGAAGTTGCTTATGATTATTTTTGCGATGAAACTGAGCAAGCAATTAAGTCAGTATTTTTCACAAGGGATTTTTCAAAGACTTCTAAATCAAGTAATTATACAAGGGAAAGTGAAATATTAAAATCAGCAGTTATGGCATTTGCACATAAATTATATATTAAGCAACAATTAACTTATATATATAAATGACAGAAAAAATATTAGCTTTCTGAAACTTAATGAAATCTAGTAATAAAGAATAGATAAATGGAGTACCTCTAGGAATTGTTATAATTCCTAGAAGTACTCCATTTATTTTTTACTTCTATTATAATAAATAATATTTTGTTATTAATATTTTATGAGAAGATATCTTTTATTTTATATGTCTACTAAAAACTATAATAAATTTTATTTTTGTGAGAATTTATTATAGTTTTTATTTTACAAATAATGTAAAATAAGAAGTGATTGATAAAATCACTATATTACAATAAAAGGAGATTGCAATATGGACATGTATGGATTTTACACAGGAAAAGTTTTTGATGCCTATAAATATATGGGGGCACATATCGAGGAAGATGGAGTTGTATTTAGAACTTATGCACCAAATGCTTTAAAGGTAGAATTGGTTGGGGATTTCAATAATTGGGAAGGGACAGAGATGAAAAGGATAGAAGATGGTAAATTCTTTGAATGTAGAGTCTCAAATTTAAAGGAAGGAATGTTATATAAGTATAGAATATACAGTAAAAATGGAGATTGTATTGAGCATTGTGATCCATATGGATTTGGAATGGAATTAAGACCAAACACAGCTTCAATAATTAGGGATTTAAATGAATATAAATTTGATGATGATGAATGGATTAAGAATAGAACAGATTGTAAAGATAAACCATTAAATATTTATGAGGTTCATTTAGGATCATGGAAAAAGAAAGAAGGTAATACTTGGTATAATTATAGGGAATTAGAGGACAAATTGATTCCATATGTAAAAGAGTATGGATACAATTATATTGAGATTATGCCGTTAAGTGAACATCCATGTGATGAGTCATGGGGATATCAAAATACAGGATTTTTTAGTCCGACGTCTAGGTATGGAACTGCAACAGATTTAAAAAGCTTAATAAATGCGTGTCATAAGAATAATATTGGTGTATTAATGGATTTTGTTCCAGTACATTTTGCAGTAGATAGTTTTGCATTGGCTAATTATGATGGAGAGCCTTTATATGAATATTCATATGATGATATTGCAATTAGTCAATGGGGAAGTAAGAACTTTATGCATTCAAAAGGAGAAGTAAGAAGCTTTTTACAATCAGCAGCAAATTATTGGATTGAAGAATATCATTTTGATGGATTAAGAGTTGATGCATTAAGTAATATTATTTATTGGCAAGGGGATTCAAATAGAGGAGAAAATAAAGATGCAGTAGATTTCATTAAAGGTATGAATCAGGGGTTAAAATATATGCATCCAAATATAATTTTAGCTGCAGAGGATTCAACTGCATATCCAAAAGTTACAGCTCCAATAGAAGAAGGCGGGCTTGGATTTGACTATAAATGGGATATGGGATGGATGAATGATACATTAGAATATTTTAAATTACATCCTTATGACAGAAGAAGAGCTTATCATAAGCTAACTTTTTCTATGATGTATTTTTATAGTGAACATTTTCTAATGCCTTTATCTCATGATGAAGTTGTTCATGGGAAAGCTACTATAATCCAAAAAATGCATGGAGAATATGATGATAAGTTTAAGCAGGCTAGAGCATTATATATGTATATGTATGCTCATCCAGGTAAAAAACTGAATTTTATGGGAAATGAAATTGGTCAATTTAGAGAATGGGATGAAAAGAAAGAGCAAGATTGGAATCTTCTAGAGTATCCGATGCATAATAAGTTTCATAGATTCATGCGTGATTTAAGTTTAGTTTATATTAATCATCCAGCATTATTTGAAAATGATTATGAAACAGAAGGATTTAATTGGGTAAATTGCCATGAAGAAGAGAAGTGTATATATGTTTTTGAAAGAATATGTAAAGATGAAAAGATATTAGCTTTATTTAATTTTTCAGATGCTTATCATAAAGGATTTGAAGTTCCTATTGAAGATAAAACATTAGAAATCCTTATGGATAGCAGTATAAGTGAATATGGTGGAGATGGAAAAGCAGATTATAGAATATTAATTGAAGAGTATATTAAGTATTATGAAAATGGTAATAAAAATGATTCTGCTTCAATAGTTTCAAGTAGTAATAGAAGGTTATTATCAATTGATATGAGGCCATATTCAGCAGTATACTTTATATTAAAATAGTAAAGATGAAATTTATACAGAGAATATTAAATATATGTGCTGAAGTTAGTATTGTGTAATATAACTTAATTAAATAGTATAAGTTGTATTAAAAAAGAAGTTGATATATGTAATGTAAATTACTTGTATCGACTTCTTTTTTTATAATTATTAATCATTTGTGAATACTTAAAAGTTAATATATTTTATTTTTTAAATGGATTATGAGGAACAAAAATAATTATGTTTTAATACTATGTACTATAAGAAAAAAATATATATTTGTCGTATTAAGGCGTACCTAGAAAGGTTGCTGGTATGGAGAGGAATCATTGGAGGATAAAAAATATGTATGATTTAATAACAAATAATTTTCAAGGAACAAATATAACTATAGCTCTTACAGGATTACCAATAGTGATTACAGGTGAAGTAATTGGTGGAGATGGATCTATAATAACTCTAAGATTAAGGGATGGTAGTAGCGTTTATATAGAATCAAGTCTAATTGCTTTCTTCTATTAATGATAAGAAGTTTAAGATAGATTATAGTTCTATGATAATTACTACAAAGGGTGAATAAAAGGAGGTTCAAAATGAAAGAGAAAGCAACTGGATTTGAAGCACTAAAAGGTGTAGGTGCTCCATTGAAGGAATTAATTGATAAAAAAGGCAAATCTTTTAGTGGATTTGGAGAATTAAAAGATTTAGGACCAGGTTTTCAAACTTTAAAATCATTAACAGATAGGCCAGATGATAAAGGAAAAAAGCCAGGACCACCTAAACCTATAGCAGAAATTAAAAAAGAAGAAGGATTTAGTGAATTAAAAGGACTAGGATTAGGATTTTCAACCTTAAAAGATCTTACAGATGAGCAAGATGGTAAAGATCATAAAAAAGATGATGGAAAAGGTGGAAAAGACAATAAAGACGGAAAAGACGAAAAAGACAATAAAGATGGAAAAGACAATAAAGATGTAAAAGACAAATCAGATGAACAAGCAGAGAAAAAAAATGATAAAGAAGCAGTAAAAGAAGAAAACGATAATAATAAAGAAGATCATGGCGGAAAAGAAGATAATCATAAAGAGGATCATGATGATGAAAAAGGACACGATAAGAGCGATCATCATAAAGAAGGTCACGATGATGAAAAAGGACATCATAAGGACGAAGAACATCATAAATAATAGTACTGTATGACAAAGGTATATTTAAAAATATTATAAAAATGAAAAACAGGGGGATAAATAAGAAAATGGAAGAATTAATTAGAAATTATACAGGAGTTACTTTAACAATAGGAATCACTGGATTACCAATATTAATTACAGGTGAAGTTGCTTATGTAAATAATGGAATAGCAGCAGTAAGATTAGAAGATAAAAGAACTGTATATGTAAATACAGCTTATATAGCTTTCTTTAATTAATAGTTATTATAAAAAAGTGGTATAGATATTTAATTAAAGGAAATTTCTCTTTTCAGTAGGATGAGTAACTTCATCTAACCAAATTAAAATTTGTAGTTTTCCTTAAAAGATGAAAACATATGATATTAAGAATAAAGCTGATATAGATAGTATTATTAGTGAAAACGGAATAGAAAAAGAAATATATTTTTTCAAATTATAAACTTGATTTATTTTAACTTTATAATTGGATTCAATAATATGGTCATTTTGATATCGTCCTACTTCAATAAGCATTATTGGTCCTCCCGTAGCTGACCAAGGTAACATACTACTGCCAGCTAATATTCCTAATACTAAGGCAGCATATACTAAATTACTTCCTACAATAGGATTTAATTGTAAGCAAATAGGTAGTAGTGTTGCAGCTGCAGGGCCAGCAGATAAAAATGTTGCTATAATAAAAGCTGAAAAAAGTACAGCTAAAAGAATTAAAAATACGTTATCAGAAGTAAATGAGATAATATATTTAACTATACTATCAAGTACACCAGATTTTTCTAAAACACTAGATAAAATAAATAATGTTGAAATAAAAACTAATGAATCAAGTACTGGAACTGTATTTAATATATTATCAGGTTTATCTATAGTAATTAATAAAAGCAATCCTATATAAATAATAGAAATAAATGAAATAGAAATAGAATAAAAAGGTGCAATACATATAGCAATTATAAAAGAAATAAATAAAATAATTGGGCAATATATCTTTTTAAATTTACTTGCATTAATATGCCTATCATGAAGTATAGGGGGGGTAGGTGGCGGAATATGATTTGGATGATGTGGAGGTGGTGGATCAGTAAATTTATTTTTTAAATACGCATCATCGGATATATTCATAATGTCATTTTTCTTATCATACTTTTTTACCCACCAAAGTGTATATGGAATTAAAAGCCCTGCCAATAGAGAACATGGAATAAATAATTTTGTTAGAAAATCCATAAGGCTAAAACCTGAATAGAGTGTTAAAATTACTGCAGGTGTATCAGCCCAAGGAAGTGGACAGCCACCTATATTTGAAGCAATTAAGCCAGAAACTAAAATTGGTAAAGGTGAAAGTTCTAACTTTATAGATAACTCTAGGCATATAAAAGTAAATAATAGAACTACACTTAAATTATTCATGAAAAGTGAAGTAAAATACATGACTAAAGGCAAAAGAATATATATGAGTGTTTTTTTACCTTTAGAAATGCTTAGAAATTTATCGCCAATATATTTAAAGAATGAGTTATTCTCAAAAGTCTTAGAAAATAGCCCTAAAGCAAGAATAAGTGTGATTATTTCTATAGGAAAATTTGAAAGAACATCGGATAGGGTGAAGGTATTAGTTACAGTTCCATATATTAATATTACTCCTAATCCAATGCTTGTTATAGCAGTACGATACTTAATAGAAAAAATCATTGCAATATATACTATTAAGGCTACTATTATTGCAAATGTCATATTATCCCTCCTAATTTTTTCTTAGGTTGTTTTTAGATAAATACTATGGACACATATTACATAATATGATTTTTTAGTGAAAGTGTTAATTAATAATTGATTAAAAATAAGCTATAGTATGTTGTAAGGAACAAAAAGTATAATTATTAATAATATATAATATAAATTGAATCCATGATTATCTAAATAAATGAATTTGATATGAACATAGAAATTTTAAGAAGGGAGCGAAAATGGATTATATATTATTAGTTCTTCTTATTATTTTATTTTTGAATAAGCAAAATAAAGATAGATTAATAAAAGTTAATCATAAAGAAGAGTCTTATGATGAGAATAAGTTAAATAATATAATAGGAAATAAGTATAAAGAATTAAGTAATTATAAGTATTCAAAAAATGAGATAGTAAGAGCTAAAAAGTATAAAGAGAAGGAATATGGCATTGATAATTGTGATAATACAATGCAAACAAGGAGTAATAACTATAAGGGATATTATGAATCAGATAATAATATAAAAAATAATATAATAAATAAATCAGATAAAATTGAGATAAATAATAACATAGATAGTAAAAATAAACATAAGGATCTAGAAGAGATTATAGAAACAAAAGAAAATGATAGTAGGTATAATAAAGAGATATTTAGCAAAGAAGAAAAAAAGATGGATGAATTAGATGAGAGTAAAGAAGAAATTTATAGTGAAGAATCAACTTATAATTCTTATGATGCGAGTAAAAATTGTGAGAAAGAGTATATTGATTTGAATGATAATAAACAATATAGGATTGTAGATATTTCTGAAAGTAATCAGGGGCTTAAAGAAAGTCAGGAGTTATATAAGGAAAGTGTAATAAATAATATAAGTAATAAAACAATTGATAATATAAATGAAGTTATAACATATAGGGAAGATGAAGAGATTCATACACAAGATAAGCAAATAGATGAGAACGATAAAGATATACAAATAGACGAAATAAATAAGATGGGTAACGTTGAAAAGAACAAAAATAAATTTAATAAATTAAAAAAGAGGTATAAGGGGGTTAATGTTTCAGTTTTAGTATCAGGAGTAGGAATTATAGAGGGAGAAATTGTATTTGATTTTCCAAATATAATTGCAGTTAAAAACAAAGAAGATATAATTATATTTATTGATGAATCTAAAATATTAGGTATATATTAAGGGGCAAGTTTTATAGCTTGCTCTTTAAATAATTATTAATTTATATTGGAAAAAAGAGAAAATTTTAAATATGCGGTCAAATTGGGAGAAAAGAATGAAGAATGATTTTGTTATTGTATTAGCACCTGATTCTTTTAAAGAAAGTATGAGTGCAAAAGAAGTTTGTATTGCAATGGAAAAGGGAATAAAAAAAGTAGATGCTAGTATAAAATGTATACATGTTCCTATGGCAGATGGTGGAGAAGGCACAATGCAGTCTTTAATAGATGCAACTAATGGAGAAATATATGATTTAGAAGTTACTGGACCTTTAGGAAATAAAATTAACGCTAATTTTGGAATTTTAGGCGATGGAGAAGTGGGAGTATTAGAGATGGCTAGTGCAAGTGGAATACACTTAGTTCCATTAGATAAGAGGAATCCATTAGTTACTACTACTTATGGTACTGGTGAACTCATTAAGGCTTGTTTAGATAAAGGGGTAAAGAAGTTATTAATAGGTATTGGGGGAAGTGCAACAAATGATGGTGGAGCTGGGGTTATTCAAGCTTTGGGTGGAAAGCTCTTAGATAAAGAAGGAAATGAATTGGGATTTGGTGGCGGAGAGTTATATAAATTACATACTATAGATTTAACTAATTTTGATTTTCGATTAAAGGATGTTGTTGTTGAAGTAGCATGTGATGTTAATAATCCTTTATGTGGAGAAAATGGAGCATCACATGTATTTGGACTACAAAAAGGAGCAACCTTAGAAATGGTTAGTATTTTGGATAGAAACTTGAGGCATTATGCTGATATAATTAAAGAACAACTTAGAAAGGATATTTTGGATATACCAGGTGCAGGTGCAGCAGGTGGCTTAGGTGCAGGGCTTATGACATTTTTGAATGGAACATTAAAAACGGGAATTGAAATGGTAATTGAATATACTAGTTTAGAAGAAAAGATTAAAGATGCAGATATGGTTTGGACAGGTGAAGGAAGTATAGATTTTCAAACTCAATATGGTAAAACTCCATTAGGCGTTGCAAAAATAGCTAAAAAATATAACAAACCTGTTGTAGCTTTTGCTGGAAAAATTGGAGACGATATAGATATTTTATATGAAAAAGGAATAGACTCTATATTTGGAATTATGAAAGAGGTAACATCTATTGATGAAGCACTTAAACATGGAAAGAAAAATATAGAAAAAACAGCTGAAAATGTAATACGACTTATTAGATTAATATAAGTATATTGCTTAATAGAACTATTATTTTAATCAATTTGGAAAGAGTAAAAGCAAGTAATACAGTGAACTAGTATATTACTTGTTTTTTATTATTATATAGTATTAAATAATAAATTGTTATCTTATAATATTAAAGGTAATACTGAAGTAGTCACTCGAGATAAGAGGTAAATATGCAAATAAAAGATAAGAAAAATAAAAGAATAAAAATTAGTAATATAGATGATTTAAATAAAGAACTGAAGTTAAAGGGATATAATCTTGAAATATCAGATTATGATAAATTTAAAGAAGGTTTTATAAAAACTTTTAATATAAGTAATGAATTATTTAATAAGATTTATAAAACTATAAATGAAGAAAGTATTAGTTATAAGGTAAGTGATATTAATGATTTTATAAGATATATAAAAAATATTACGATATTTGAATATGAGCATAAGAAATTATGTGAGAAAATAAGTAAAATGAAAAGACTCCATATTGATAGAGTTGAATATGATAGAATACCAAGTACTCAAGATGATGTTGAACATATATTAAAGGTAATAGAAGAAACTAAAAAGTTTATATCGAAAAAAATTAATGATGAAGGAAAGAGAAAATTAGAATTTTTAGAAGAGGAAATTAATAAAGATTATGTTTATGCAAAAGATATTGAACTGTTAAAAAGAATGTTGATTTTTAATAATGAAAATGTAAATGAAGAGTATGATGAAAATAATCAAATAAAAACTTTATTTATTGAAGTACCTGAAGAAATAGGATTTGCTTATGTAAAAGCAGAAAAGGGTACTGTTGAATATCACCAGCATATAAAAAGTTATATTCCTAGGATGAAGAGATTAATTAAAAATTTAGATAAATATATTATAGAAGAGGAGAAGGGTACATTTAAAATAAATCAAAGTATAGCAATACAGGATTCGGTAAATATGGCAGTTGCATTATTTAATGATATGGAGTTTAGAGCTGTTAGTGGGAAGAATGATATTGAAAATAGTTGTACATTAATACCGTTAGGACAAGATTATTTTAAAAGTTGTAAGGTTAATAAGCTTGGTAAATTAGGAATTGGATATAATAGAGTTAATGATAGTGAAAAAAAAATAATTGAAGAGATACATAAACTTATAACTAAGGGAAAGTTAAAAGCAGAAGGTGATTTTACTTTATATAGTAAATGGGAACCATGTCCTAGCTGTTATTATGTTATTAGTCAATTTATTGAAAAGTACCCTAAGATAAATTTAAAGGTTATGTATTATAAAGAGTATGGAGAAAAATAAAAATATTTACAAATAAATGAAAAAGTAGTAGTATTATTTTAATGTAATTGTATATAATAGTAAATGAGATTAATATTAGTTATACGTTGATAGGGAAAAGTATTATAGAATACAGTTTTAAGAGAGAAAGTGTTATAAGCTGGAAGCACTTTTAAATATGACTATAAGAAAACTACCCTGGAGTTATGGTTTAGTATCATTAAGTGAGAAATACCATCGGTGAAGATCGATAAAACTTTTAAAGATGAATTGAATTTTTTAATTCAATTTGGGTGGAACCACGGATATAGCATTCGTCCCAAGAGTTGGGATGGATGTTTTTTTTATATCAAAAAATATATATTAATAAGGAAATACCTTCTCATAAAAATGAAGGTATAAGTTAAAACTTGGAATATCAGTTAAAGGAGGTAGAAAGTGAAATGATTAACGTAAAATTAAAAGATGGATCTGTAAGAGGAATTGAAGAAAATTCGACTATTTTAGATCTAGCTAAATCAATTAGTAAAAAGTTGGGAAAGTCCGCAGTAGTAGGTGAAGTAAATGGAACCTTAGTTGACTTAGCTTATAAGCTTCAAAATAATGATGAGGTTAATATAGTAACTTATGATGATGAAGCTGGGATTGAGGTTATGAGACATACTACCTCACATGTAATGGCTCAGGCTGTAAAGAGACTTTATAAAGATGTAAAACTAGCTATAGGACCAACAATAGAAAATGGATTTTATTATGATTTTGATATAGAAACTCCATTTAATAATGAAGACTTAGTTAAAATAGAAGAAGAAATGAACAAAATAATAAAAGAAGATATTTTATTAGAAAGAATGGTAGTAAGTAGAGAAGAGGCTTTGAAATTAATGGAAGGTAGGGGAGAGCCTTATAAGGTAGAACTTATAAAAGATCTTCCAGAAGGAGAAACAATTTCACTTTATAAACAAGGTAATTTTATAGATCTTTGTAGAGGTCCACATCTTTTATCTACTAAAGGAATAAAAGATTTTAAATTAACTAGTGTTGCAGGAGCCTACTGGAGAGGTAATGAAAAAAATAAAATGCTACAAAGAGTTTATGGAGTAGCATTTGCAAATAAAGATATTTTAAAGAGTTATTTAAATAATATAGAAGAAGCAAAAAAGAGAGATCATAGAAGGTTAGGCAAAGAGTTAAAGTTATTTACTTTTGTTGATGAAGGACCTGGATTCCCATTTTTCTTACCAAAAGGGGTTATTCTTAAAAATAATTTAATTAATTATTGGAGAGAATTACATCAAAAAGCTGGATATGTTGAAGTAGAAACTCCAATAATGTTAAATAAAAAGCTATGGGAAACTTCCGGGCACTGGGATCATTATAAAGAAAATATGTATACTTCAATGATTGATGAAGAAGAATTTGCATTAAAACCTATGAATTGTCCAGGTGGAATGCTTATTTATAAAACAGAAACACATTCTTATAGAGATTTTCCAATGAGAGTTGGAGAGCTTGGAAGAGTTCATAGACATGAACTTTCTGGTGCTTTACATGGTCTTATGAGAGTAAGGGCATTTACTCAAGATGATGCTCATATATTTATGTTGCCGGATCAAATAAAATCAGAAATTAAAGGGGTTGTTGCTTTAATTGATGAAGTTTATTCAAAGTTTGGATTTAAATATAGTGTTGAGTTATCTACAAGACCAGAGGATTCAATGGGAAGTGATGAAGATTGGAATATGGCAGAAGATTCATTAAAGGCAGCTCTTGAAGAAATGAATTTACCTTATAAAATTAATGAAGGTGATGGAGCATTTTATGGACCAAAGATAGATTTTCATCTTGAAGATAGCTTAGGTAGAACATGGCAATGTGGAACTATTCAATTAGACTTTCAATTACCACAAAGGTTTGAATTAGACTATATTGGTAGTGATGGTGAAAAGCATAGGCCAATAGTTATCCATAGAGTTATCTTTGGAAGTATTGAAAGGTTTATTGGTATATTAATTGAGCATTTTGCAGGTAAATTCCCAACATGGCTTTCACCAGTTCAAGTTAAGATTTTACCTATTTCGGATAAATTTGTAGATTATGCTAGTGAGGTTAAGAGAAATCTAGAGTCAAATGGATTAAGAGTTGAAACTGATTTGCGTACTGAAAAAATAGGATATAAAATAAGGGAAGCAAGAAATGAAAGAGTACCTTATATGATTATTATTGGTGAAAAAGAAGAAAATGATAAGACTATTTCAGTAAGAAGCAGAGATAATGGTGATGAAGGAGCTGTTGATTTAAATAGCTTTATTGATAGAGTAACTAGTGAAATAAAAAATAGAAAATAAAAAATTATGTTAGGAAAAGGGGATTGAATTTATAGCAAATCTTCTTTTCCTTTTTTTATTAAATTAAAATATAGAGAAATTATGAATTTTAAATTACTATTTTTAATTTTCCTAGATAAGGAAAGTTACAGATGATATAATGACTATTAATATAAGAACGTTTAATATAAATAAAAGAGTGTACAAGAGAGATATATAAGGGGTGAAGTTATATGGCACAAACAACTAAAAAGGCATTTGCTACATCTTTAAAAAAATTATTATCACAAAAGCCATTAGATAAGATTAAAATTACGGATATAACAGAGGATTGTGAAGTAAATCGTCAAACGTTTTATTATCACTTTAAGGATATATATGATTTATTAGAATGGGTTTATACAAATGAAGCAACAAGGGCTTTAGGAGATAAAAAGACATATGATACATGGCAAGAAGGGTTTTATGAAATATTTGAATATATTTTAGAAAATAAAACTTTTGTTTTAAATACTTATAATTCTGTAAGTAGAGAATATTTAGAAAGATATTTATATAATGAAACATATTATTTGCTTTTGGGTGTAGTTGAAGAAAAATCAAAGGACATGTCTGTTAGAGAGAAAGATAAGTCATTTATTGCAGATTTCTATAAATTTGCTTTTGTTGGATTAGTAATTGATTGGATAAGAAAAGGCATGATGGAAGAACCAAAAGATATTATTAAGAGATTAAATACATTAATTTCAGGAAATATTGAAACTGCATTACAAAGATATAGAAATGATAAACATAATAAATTAGAATAATAAAATTTGGACAAACTTAAAGGTTTGTCTTATTTTTTTACAATTTTAAAGGTTTGTTTAAAAATAGGACATAGGCATAATTTTGTCTATAGAAGATGTTATTAGAAAGTAATACTATAAGCATATAAGATAAATCTACGAAATTTAATAAAAAATAAATTGTTTTTATATAAGAGGGAGGAATTTATATGTATTATAGTAATGGTAATTATGAGGCATTTGCTCGCCCAGAAAAACCAGCAAATGTAGATAGAAAATCAGCTTATTTAGTAGGGGCAGGACTTGCATCTTTAGCAGCAGCATGTTTTTTAGTTCGTGATGGACAAATGAAGGGTGAGCATATTCACATATTAGAAGAAATGAATATTGCAGGTGGAGCTTGTGATGGAATTAATGATCCAACAAAAGGTTTTGTAATTCGTGGTGGACGTGAAATGGAAAACCATTTTGAATGTTTATGGGATTTATTTAGATCAATTCCATCATTAGAAACAGAAGGCGTATCTGTATTAGATGAATATTATTGGTTAAACAAAAAAGATCCTAACTATTCTTTAATGAGAGCTACAGTAAATAGAGGTGAAGATGCACATACAGATGGTAAATTTGGCTTATCAGATAAAGCATCTATGGAAATAATAAAATTATTCTTTACTAAGGATGAAGATTTATATGATAAAACAATAGATGATGTATTTACAGAAGAGTTTTATAAATCAAACTTTTGGTTATATTGGAGGACTATGTTTGCATTTGAAGAATGGCATAGTGCATTAGAAATGAAACTTTATATTCAAAGATTTATCCATCATATTGGTGGACTTCCAGATTTCTCAGCATTAAAGTTTACTAAGTATAATCAATATGAATCTTTAATATTACCAATGGTTAAATATTTAGAGTCACATGGGGTTAACTTCCAATACAATACACAAGTTACTAATGTAATATTTGAAAAAGAAGGTAAGAAAAAAGTAGCAAAACAAATTATTTGTATTCATGATGGAAAAGAAGAAAAAATAGACTTAGTAGAAGATGACTTAGTATTTGTTACAAATGGTAGTTGTACAGAAAATGCTACATTAGGTGATCATGATACTGCACCGGTTTTAAATACTGAAGAAGGTGGTTGCTGGAGATTATGGAGAAACATCGCAGCTCAAGATCAGGACTTTGGACATCCAGATAAGTTTTGTACAAATATTAAAGCTACAAACTGGGAATCAGCTACAGTTACAACTTTAGATGATAGAATACCACCATATATTGAAAAAGTATGTAAGCGTGATCCATTTAGCGGAAAGGTAGTTACAGGAGGAATAATAACAGCAAAAGATTCTTCATGGTTAATGAGCTATACATTAAATCGTCAGCCACATTTTAAAACACAACCTGGAGATCAATTAGTTGTGTGGGTTTATGGATTATTTACAGATGTTCCTGGTGACTTTATTAAAAAGCCTATGAAGGAATGTACAGGATATGAAATTACTCAAGAATGGTTATATCATTTAGGTGTTCCAGTAGATGAAATTCCAGAAATGGCTAGAAATTCTGCAAGAGCTATACCTTGTATGATGCCATATATAACAGCTTTCTTTATGCCAAGAACAGCTGGTGATAGACCCAAAGTTGTACCAGAGGGATGTGTTAACTTTGCATTTTTAGGTCAATTTGCAGATACAGTTCGTGATACAGTATTTACAACTGAATATTCTGTAAGAACAGCTATGGAAGCAGTATATACATTATTAAATATTGATCGTGGAGTTCCAGAAGTATTTAATTCTTGTTATGATATTAGAGTATTACTAGATTCAACTTCTAAAATGATGGATGGTAAGAAGATTACAGATATAAAACTTCCATTAAAAGCTAAGATGGTTGAAAAGAAAGTATTTAAAGAAATTCAAGGAACTGTAATTGAAGAGTTGCTAGAAAGGTATAAATTAATATAAAAAAATATTAATTATTATTAAGTAAATATATAGGTTTAACTTACTATAGAAAATTGTAATTAGAGTTATTTATTGATAAAGAAAAGAGATTATCATAATTGATAGTCTCTTTTTATGCATTTAAATCAAGTTATATATAAATAGAAATGTAGTGATAATTAAAAATTAAGGTACATAAGTTAATATATAGTAGAAATAATGTTATAAAAGGAGGAGAGATTATGAGCAATGTTAAGATAGCAAATGTATTAAATAATTTACCGTTGATATTTGAAAGAAATATAGGTCAATATGATAATAAGGTACAATTTGTATTAAACAAAAAAGAATGTACAACCTTTTTTACTGATAAGGAGATAGTATTAGCATTTAGAAGTAATGAAAAAATACAAGAGTTGAAAGAGTTAGATAGTAGTAACTTATATAATACATCACTAAGAAAAATGGAAGAGTATCAAATTAATGTTTTGAGAGTTTGTTTTAAAAGTTCAAATAAGATTCCTCAAATAATAGGTAAAAATGAATTTAATTGTACATTAAATTATTTTAAGGGAGAAGATATTTCAAATTGGAAATGTTCTATACCATTATATGAAAAGCTATTATACAAAGAAATATATAATGGAATAGATATATTATATTATGAACGTGAGGGGGTTATTAAATGGGACTTTATAGTTGAACCTAATAAAAATATAAACAACATATTATTAAATTTAAATGGAGCAAATAACATAGAGTTAGATGATAATGGAGATATAAATGTTAATATAAAAGAAAGAATATTAAAAATATCAAAACCTGAAGCTTATCAAAATAATAATGATGAAAAAATAGAAAGTAGCTTTGGAATAGATGAGGACGGTAATATAAAATTTAATATAAGTAATTATAATGAAGAAGATAGTTTAACAATTACCATATCAGTATCATTTGATAATTTTAATTCTACTTGTGTAGTTGATAGAGCAAATTCAATAGCTGTAGATGAAAAGAACTGTGTATATATTACAGGAGAAGTAGGCTTTCAAAACTTTCCAGACAAGAAGATTTATAAAAATGTTTTAAGTGGAAAGGATTATGGTGCTTTTTTGGTAAAGATAGATACTACTAAAAAGGGACAGTCGGCACTAAAGTATGCAGCTTATATTGGTGGGGAAGGCATTGATGAGGCTGTTGGAATAGCTGTGGATAATGAAAAAAATGCATATATAGTAGGAGCAACTAATTCAATATATGAATTTCCAGTAACAGAAAAATCATATGCATATAGTTATCCAGGAGGAAGTAAAACAGGTTTTTTAATTAAAATAGACACTAAAAAGGTTGGATTAAGTAGCTTAGTTTATGGAACATATTTAGGTGGGAATTCGTATGATTATGCTTATTCGGTGGCAATAGATAAGGAAAAGAATGTATATGTAGTGGGATTAACTAATTCAAATTTTGGATTTCCTATAAGTGAAAGTGCTTATGAAAAAAATAATGATGATGCTGTTGATGTTGGATTTTTATTAAAACTAGATATAAATAAAGAAAGAAAAGATGCATTGTTATATGGAACATATTTTGGTGGAAATGACTCAACTAGTTTTTCAGCATTAGCAGTAGATGACAATGGTTATGTATATGTTACAGGTGTTACTCAATCAAAGGATTTTCCTGTAACACAAAATGCTTATGAAACTAAATTTAAAGGAGGATTAAGTAGTGCTTTTATATCTAAATTTAATTTGAATAAAACAGGAAAAGAGAGCTTAATATATTCCTCATTTTTATGTGGAGATGGGGAAGAAGCTGGATATGGAATTGCAGTTGATTCAAGAGAATGTGCTTATATAACAGGAGTAACAAATTCTTTGAATAATTTTCCTATAACCCAAAATGCATTTCAAAATAGTATATCTAACATAGAGGGTTCGGGGTTTCTTATTAAGATAAATACACAATTATCAGGAGAAAAAGGACTAGCCTATGGAAGTTATATAGATGGAAATGGAAGTGATGTATGTTCAGATATAAAAATTGATTATAATAATTATGTATATATATGTGGGTTTACAACATCAACTGATTTTCCAGTGAATAGTTATGAAAATGGTTGGGTAAAAAATGGATATAATTCTTTTTTATTAAAATTAGATATAAACAAAGAAAGAAGAAAAGCTTTATTACTTGGAACATTCTTAAGAGAAAATATAAATGATTTTGCATTAGGGCTTGCATTAGATAATGAATTAAACACATATATTACTGGATATGCTCATTCAATTTCTGAAGATAGAAGTAAAGAAAAAGAAGGCTATTATGAAGAGAGTTCAATATCTATAATGAAAGTAAGCACTAGAATATGCAATTTAAGTATAGAAAAATCACAATATAATATTGATGTTGAACCCGGAGGAAAAACTCAATATGAAATAAATATTATAAATAATGGTCCAGATGTAGCAACGGATATTAGAATTACTGATGTTTTAGGAAGAGGAATAACAGTAAAAGAAATAAGTGTATCAAAAGGATCAATTCATCAACTAGGAAAGGAAATAATATGGAAAGTTAGCGAGCTAAATATTGGTGAGAGCGCTAAAGCAACTATTAAGATCAGAGTTTTAATAAATAGTGAAATATCAGAAAAAGAAACTTTTATTAATGTAAATGACAATATATATTGCTCAAAGAGTAGTATATAAAAAGTGTCCTTAGTTATCTATAAATAGTATTACGATTATCTTATTTGTTTAGATAATTAGTCAATAAGATAGTCGTAATAATATAATTGATATTTTTTTGACAATACATATAATTTCTTATAAAATGGAATATGTGCACTTAAATTACATAAATATTAAATAGTCACAGCATTTAGTCGAAGAAAAAAACATAATAGTAAAGGGTGAAAAAATTGAAAAAAGCAATTAATTTGATTAAAAGATTAGTAATGTTTTTTGTTGGAATGAGTATAATTCAATTTGGTGTAGCTTTATTTTTAAAGACAAGCATTGGATCAGATTCATTTACTGTTTTTACAGAAGGATTGGCAACGGTTCTAAATAAAACTGGATTAAAAGATTTATCAATAGTTCATATGATTACAGGAAGAGCTGAAGTTACTCCAGGTGTAGCAAATATGATAATACTAATAGTATTATTTATTGGAATACTGATAGTTGATAGAAAACGTATAAAGATAGGAACATTAATATGTGTTATTGGGGTAGGACCAATAATTGATTTAGGTGTAAAAGCAGTATCATATTTTCCTATAGAATCTGCAAATATATTTGTAAAGATGTTATTAGTATTAGGTGGATGCTTTATAATTGCAGTAGGATTTTCAATAATGTCTGAAAGTGATATAGGAGTAGCACCAAATGATATTGTTCCATTTATAATTAAAGACAAGCTAAACTGTCAATATAGATGGGTTAGAATAGCATTTGATGCAACTTTTTTAATTGTTGGATTTATTCTTGGTGGAAAGGTTGGAATCGGTACTATTATAGCAATGTTGGCGATAGGACCATTCATTCAATTCTGCTTACCTTATGGTAAAAAGTTTGTTGGAATTGTTCTTAACGGTAAAGAAAAATCAAATAATGAATCAACTGTGATTGCATAATTAAGTTGACAATTTTATGTGTAAATGATAATAAATAGATAGTAGTAATATAAGAAAATATTGGTACTATCTATTTATTTTTTTATGATCATATCTATAGGAGAATTTATAATGAGAAATTTTTTAATAAAGTAAATATAAATTTTTGGGGGATATAGATGAAGAATGCAAACAGAATAGCTATTTATATTTGTGGTATATTTTTATTGGCTTTAGGTGGAGTATTAGCAATAAAATCTAACTTAGGAGCATCACCTGTAAGTTCATTACCGCTAAGTATAAGTAAGGTTACTAGTATTAGCTTAGGGAGAGCGGCAGCAATATTATTCATTATTTATGTAGGAATACAAATACTAATATTAAGAAGGGATTTTAAAATAGTTCAATTATTACAAATAATATTTGCTATATTATTTGGTCAAATAATGAATTTTTTTAATGCAATTATTAATATAAATATTGATAGTTTTTATATTAGAATAGTAATTTGTATATTAAGCTTTTTTATCACAGCTTTTGGTGTTACATTTACTATTACAGCAAATATTGTACCAGTAGCTCCAGATGGATTAGCACAAGTTATAAGTAAAAAGGCAAAAATAGAATTTGGAAAGGCAAAAATATACTTTGATTGTGTTGTAGTAGCACTATCAGTAGGAATATTACTTATAAACAATAAAGGATTAGATGGATTAGGTATTGGAACTGTTTTATCGGCGTTATTAGTAGGAAGAATAGTAGCTTATATAAATAAAAATTTAAAGCATAAAATTGAAAATATATGCTTTGTAGAAGCTGCATAAAATTTAAATAAATATATTGACAATGTTTACATTAGTTGATAAAATTAAGACAAGTTAATAGTGGAATCCATTTTGGGATTGTTACTGAGTAAGCAGGCAAAACCTAAATTGATACCAAATATATGTATATTAATTATTTTTATATGATAATTATATGCATTATTTGATATTGATTTAGGTTTTTTGTATAACTTTAATTAAGTTTAATATCTTAAATTAGTAAATATAAAAATGAGGGGATTATACTGATATGATCATAAATAAAGTATTAAATAACAATGTTGTGACAATTATAAGTGAAAATAGTGAAGAAGCAGTTGTTATGGGAAGGGGTATAGCTTTCCAAAAGAAAAAAGGCGATGAGATTGATGAGAGTAAAATAGAAAAAATATTCGTCTTAGAAAATAAAAGTATAAATGAAAAGTTGCTTACTTTAGTGAATGATATTCCAGCAAAGTATTTAGAAGTTGCAGAAAATATAATAAAATATGCAGAAAATAAGTTGGGTACAAAGTTAAATGAAAATATTTATTTAACACTTACAGATCATATTAGTTTTGCAATTAGTAGAGCAGAAAAAAACTTAGAAATAAAAAATGCAATGCTTTGGGATATTAAGAGACTTCATAAAGTTGAATTTGAAATTGGAATCCATGCATTAAAGATTATTGAGGAGAATTTAAATTTTGAGTTACCAGAAGATGAAGCAGCATCAATAGCAATGCATATTTTAAATGGTGAACTTGATCAAGAAATGCCAGAAATAGTAGATATGATTAAATTAATTGAAGAAATATTAAAGATGGTAAAGTATCATTTTAATATTGAATTTGATGAAGAGTCGATTAATTATTACAGATTTATTACTCATTTAAAATTCTTTACTCAAAGACTATCTAGTGGAAGATATTATGAAGATAATGATAATGACTTATTTGACATGATAAAACTTAAGTATCCAAATTCTTATGAGTGTGTAAAAAGAATTGAGGGATTTGTAAAGCAAAAATATGGTACTCAATTAACTAAAGAAGAAATGCTATATTTAATAATACATACAGCTAGAGTAGTACATGAAAATTGTTAAAATTAAATATAACTTTAATACTTTCCATTAGGATTGTTACTGATTCGATCAGGCAAAACCTAAATTAATAATTAAAATTAAGCAGTAGATATGATAATTCATTAGAATGATTTATTAAAGTATTTATCATTTTATTTGAAGTATAATGCTAGAAGTAAGTATATCTGTAGTTTTAATTTTAAAAGTTAGTTTAGGTTTTTTTATATAATTTTTATTAACTGATAAGTAAATTGTGGAGGTGATGATCAGGAAAATTAATATAACCTTAGAAGTTTCATAGGATTGTTACTAGGTTAGGCTAGGCAAAACCTTAATTCTTCAAAATTTTAAATTTGAGAAAATTAAAATATTGAAAGCGAGGAATTAAGCTATGAATTATGAAAATTTAGCAAAACAAATATTAAAAAATGTCGGTGGACAAGAAAATGTATCAAATTTAACACATTGTGCAACAAGATTAAGATTTAATCTTAAAGATTTATCAAAAGCCAATACAGAAGCAATAAAGAAAACAAAAGGTGTTATGGGTGTTGTAGATAAAGGAGCCCAATATCAAATAATTATAGGTAGTGATGTTGCTAATGTATATAAGGAGTTATTAAAGATTGGTAATTTCCAAAGTTCTAGTTCTAAAAATGATGGTGAGAAGAAAGGATTGGATAAGATATTTGATATAATTGCAGGTACTTTTACTCCAATATTACCACCACTTACGGCAGCTGGAATGTTAAAGGCTGTTTTAGTATTATTAACCACTTTTGGATTAATGTCTAAAGAAAGTCAAACTTACTATATATTAAGCTTTATGGCAGATGCAATATTCTTCTTATTCCCAGTAGCACTTGGATATACTGCGGCAGTTAAATTTAAGTGTAATCCATTTATGGGTATGTTGATGGGAGGAATAATGATTCATCCGAACTGGACAGCTTTAGTAAATGCAAAAGAAGCTGTAACTTTATTTGGATTACCTGTTAAGTTAGTAAGTTATACATCTTCAGTTATTCCGATTATACTAGTTGTTTGGGTAATGTCATATGTTGAAAATTTTGCAGATAAAATATCACCAAAACCAATTAAATTTTTCTCAAAACCTTTAATTACTATATTGGTTATGGGGCCATTAGCTTTAATAGCTTTAGGGCCTATAGGATCAGTTTTAGGCGAAGGTTTAGCTGATATTGTAACAGCTATAAATAATGTTGCACCTTGGTCAATACCAATGATAATTGGTGGAGTATCTCCATTGCTTGTTTTAGTTGGTATGCATTATGCATTTTTCCCATTATCATTTAATGATTTAGCATTAAAGGGATCAGAAAATGTTTTAGGACCAGGTATGCTTGTATCTAATATAGCTCAAGGTGGCGCAGTTTTATGTGTTTCTTTAAAAACTAAAAATAGAGATTTAAAACAATTAGCAGGATCAGCAGGACTTACTGCATTGCTTGGAATTACAGAGCCAGCGATGTATGGTGTTACAATGAAGCTTAAAAAACCTCTTATAGCTGTTTGTTCAGGAGGAGCTTTAGCTGGATTATATATTGGACTTATGGGAGTTGTTCGTTATTCATCAGGAGCACCAGGATTAGCATCTATTGCTATATTTATAGGGGAAAATCCAATGAATATTGTTCATGCATTAATTGGTTGCGCTATAGCATTTGTATCTGCATTTGCTTTAACTTGGATAATTGGATTTGAAGATCCTGCAAATGAAGATGATCAAATAGAAGATGAATCTTTAGAAGAAGTTGCAGTAGATAAAGCACCATTAATGAATAAAATTACTATTGCTAGCCCATTAAAAGGAAATATAGTTCCTTTAAATGAAGTTAAGGATGAAACATTTGCATCAGAAATGATGGGGAAAGGTATTGCTATTAATCCAACAGAAGGAAAGGTAGTATCACCAATAAACGGTACAGTTCAAATGATATTTAAAACAAAGCATGCAATTGGATTAAAATCAGAAGATGGAGCTGAAATTTTAATTCATATTGGTATGGATACAGTTCAATTAGATGGTAAGCATTTTACTGCACATGTTAAAGATGGAGATAAGGTTAAAGTTGGAGATACTTTAGTTGAATTTGATATGAATGCTATAAAAAATGAAGGTTATGAATTAATTACACCTGTTATTATCACAAATACTATGGAATATTTAGAAATAGTACCAAAGGACATTAAATCAGTTAATACAGGAGAAACATTGATTACAATACTTTAGTAAATAAAAGGGGAGGATAGTTATGAATAATAATTTTAATAAATTTCCAAAAGATTTTCTGTGGGGAGGAGCTTTAGCTGCAAACCAATGTGAAGGTGGATACAAAGAAGGCGGAAAAGGATTAACAACTGTTGATCTTTGTCCAGCTGGAGAAAATAGAAGAAAAGTTATGGAAGGTAAAATTGATATTTTAAGACCTATTGAAGGAGAGTATTATCCATCACATGAGTCTATAGATTTTTATCATAGATTTAGAGAGGATATAGCATTATTTGCAGAGATGGGATTTAAATGTTTAAGAATATCAATTGCTTGGTCAAGAATATTCCCTCAAGGAGATGAAGAAACTCCAAATGAAGATGGATTAAAATTTTATGATGAAATGTTTGATGAAATGATTAAACATGGAATAGAACCAGTAGTTACAATATGCCATTTTGATACTCCAATTGGAATTATCGAAAAGTTTGGTGGATGGAAAAATCGTAAATTTGTAGATTTCTATTTAAATTATTGTAAGGCTATCTTCACAAGATATAAGGATAAAGTTAAGTATTGGATGACATTTAATGAAATTAATATGATATTACACCTACCATTTATGGGTGCTGGTGTTAGATTTGAAGAAGGGGATAATGAACTTCAAATTAAGTATCAATCAGCTCATCATGAACTTATAGCAAGTGCATTAGCAACTAAAATGGCACATGAAATAATTCCAGGATCTATGGTAGGATGTATGCTTGCTGCTGGAGCAACTTATGCATATAGTTGCAATCCAGAAGATGTCCAAAAAGCTATGGATAAAGAAAGAGAAAATTTATTCTTTATAGATGTTCAATCAAGAGGAGAATATCCTGGTTATGCAAAGAGATTCTTAAGAGAAAATGGAATTGAGCTTGTATTTGGTGAAAATGATGATGAGATATTAAAGAATAATACTGTAGATTTTATTGGATTTAGTTATTATTCAAGCAGATGTGCAAGTGTTGATCCAGAAATAGTTAATGGAAAAACTTCAGGAAATGCATTTAAAACTGTTAGAAATCCATATTTAAAGGCATCAGAATGGGGATGGCAAATAGATCCCCTTGGATTAAGAATAACAGCAAATCAACTATATGATAGATATCAAAAGCCATTATTCATAGTTGAAAATGGATTAGGTGCTGTAGATATTCCAGAAGAAGATGGAACTATAAATGATGATTATAGAATTGAGTATTTAAGTGAACATGTTAAAGCAATGAAAGAAGCAATTGCAGATGGAGTTGATTTAATAGGATATACTCCATGGGGATGTATAGATTTAGTATCAGCATCAACTGGAGAAATGAAAAAGAGATATGGATTTATTTATGTCGATAAAGATAATGAAGGAAATGGTACTTTAAATAGAAGTAAAAAGAAGAGTTTCTATTGGTATAAAAAAGTTATAGCAACTAATGGTGAAGAACTTTAATAATTAGGGAAATGGACTACATTTTATTTATAATATGTAGTCCGTTTTTTATACCACTTATAAATTTAACTTTATTATTTATATTTTATATAATAAAGTTTGGTATAATAAATAGTATAAAATAACATTAAAGATAAGGAGTAGGAGAATAAGATATGATAAAATTAATTGCAAGTGATATGGATGGGACTTTACTAAATGATGATCATATGATATCTGAAGAAAACTTAAAGGCTATAAGAAAAGCTCAAGAAATGGGAAGACACTTTACAATTGTAACAGGAAGAGATTATGGTGCTGTTAAGTCATATTTAGAAGAATGTAATTTAAAATGCGAATGTATTTTAAGTAATGGAGCAGAGTACAGAGACGTAAATGGAAATGTTATTGAAAGTGTTTATATGAATAAAGATAGCGTAAAAATAGTATTTGATATATTAAATGATGCTGGATTATGTATTCAATTAATGACTAATAAGGGATCTTATGTAACTAATAAAGAAAGTGATAAAAAAGCTATTATTGATAGATTTAAATTGTTTAACCCTAAGATGAATGAAGAAGAAGTAATAGAATTCGTTGAAAAGTTCCATACTGAAAGAGGAATGAAATATATAGATGATGTTTATGAAATTTTAGAAAGTAATGTAGAGGTATTAAAAATAGTTACTTTTGATAATGATGAGAAATTAATAGCAAATTTAAAAGAAAAATTAAAGAAAAGCACAAGTGATTTAGCAGTAGCATCAACTTTCTCTAATGATATTGAAATAAGTGATATTGAGGCCCAAAAAGGATTAATATTAGCTAAGACAATTAAAAAAATGGGAATAGATAAGAGTGAAGTAATAGTTCTTGGCGACAGCTTTAATGATTATTCAATGTTTACTGAATTTGAAAATTCTTATGCTATGGAAAATGCAATTCCAGAGATTAAGGAGATAGCTAAATATATTACTGATAGTAATAATAATGATGGAGTAGCTAAGGCAATTTATAAGTCTTTAGAAGTATAATTTAAAAAAGCAACCATTTTACAAATAAAAGTGTAAAATGGTTGTTTTTTGTTTTATGCTAAATTAGCACTTTAAATTTATGACTTATACAATTTTTTTCATATGATTGATGGATAAGTTTAAGAAGAATTGTTTTGAAACTTATCATTGTTTTTTTATATTTAATTTTGTCACTAACTCTTTAGTGACATTTATGTAATATCTATTAATTGAAGGAATAATTTTACTGGTATAAAATTAATCTTGGTTATATTTATAAAAATTAAAATTAAAATTTTAATTTTATTTGTTATACATTATACGACTAAGGACTATTACTGCTATTATAAAAATTTTATCTTTAATGATTTATAAATATAACTTAGTACTTCAAAAAAAGGAGGAATTAGTAAGAAGTTTAATTTTAAATATAAAGCGCCAGAACTCTTATGAGTTGACGAGGATGGGGAGTATCGAATTCTTCGGCGGGTGCCCCACGGTATCGCACTACCGTTAGCGACTAGTAAAACTATGAAGCGATTTGTAGGACAGGTCTAGTCTGGTGTTAAAACCTTGATTGTATTTTTTTAATGTCACAGCATTTGTATGTAGTTTTACAATGTTTGAATTAAATTATTACAATAAATTTTTTATGATGGATAGCTGTTACAACACTACTACCTCTTTAGGTAGTAGATAACAAAAGACACGCCCTTAGACTAAGTGTACTTGGGGTATAACCAATTCTAACCTAAAGGTTGAATTAAAGTTCCATCTTAAACTAATAATTCGGTTTATAAAAAAATAAAAGTAAGGAAGGAAGAAAATATATGTGCGGAATAGTTGGTTATGTAGGAAAGAAGAAAGCAAGTGATTTCTTAATAGAAGGATTATCAAAATTAGAATATAGAGGATATGATTCAGCTGGAATAGCAGTTATTAATAATGGTAAAGTTGAAATAAGAAAGCATAAAGGTCGTTTATCAAATCTTGTTGAAGAATTATCAAATAACTCAGCAGAAGGAACAATAGGAATTGGACATACAAGATGGGCAACTCATGGAGAGCCTTCAGATGTAAATTCACATCCACATCAAACATCAAAAGGTGATATTACTGTAGTTCATAATGGAATTATTGAAAATTATAGTGAGCTTACCCAATGGTTAAAAAGCGAAGGGTATGAATTTAAATCTGCAACAGATACAGAGGTAATACCAAACTTAATTCATTATTATTATAATGGCAATCTTTTTGAAGCAGTAGTAAAGGCTACTGAAAAATTAGAAGGTAGTTATGCTTTAGGAGTAGTTTCTGGGCAAGAACCAGATAAGATAGTTGCTGTTAGAAAAGATAGTCCATTAATAGTTGGAATAGGACAAGGTGAAACATTTATAGCATCTGATATACCAGCAGTATTAAATTATACTAGAGATATTTATCTTTTAGAGGATAATGAATTTGTTGTATTAACAAATGAAGGTGTTGAAGTATTTGAAGCAAATGGAGATAAAATAAACAAAGAAATATATAAAGTAACATGGAATGAGGATGCAGCAGAAAAAGGTGGTTATGATTCTTTCATGTTAAAAGAAATTCATGAGCAACCAAAAGCAATTAAAGATACAATGGCAGGAAGAGTAGCTTTAAATGAAAAAGTTAATTTAGGTGATTTTAAGCTTACATCAGAAGAATTAGAAAATATGGATAGAATATATATTGTTGCATGTGGAACTGCATATAATGCAGGTCTAATGGGAAAGGTAGCTATTGAAGATTTAGCAAGAATACCTGTTGAAGTAGCAATTGCATCTGAGTTTAGATATAGAAACCCAATAGTAACTAATAAGACACTTATAGTTACATTAAGTCAGTCAGGAGAAACAGCTGATACATTAGCAGTTCTTAGAGATGCAAAGAAAATAGGAGCTAAAACATTAGCTATAACTAATGTTGTTGGAAGTAGTATTTCTAGAGAAGCAGATAGTGTAATATACACTATGGCTGGACCAGAAATTGCAGTAGCATCAACTAAAGCTTATACAACTCAAGCTGTTGTAATGAACCTATTAGGAATGTATTTAGCAGATTTAAAAGGATTATTAAAATCTGAAGAAGAAGCTGAGATTAAAAATGCATTATTAGAGTTACCAAGTAAGGTAGAAGAAGTGTTAAATCAGAAAGCTCAAATTGCTAAGATTGCTAAACTTATATCTCAAGAAAAAGATTTGTTCTATTTAGGAAGAGATGTTGATTATGCATTAGCAATAGAAGGAGCTCTTAAGATAAAAGAGATAGCTTATATTCATTCAGAAGCATATGCTGGTGGAGAGCTTAAGCATGGAACTATAGCATTAATAGAACCAGGAACAAAAATAATAGCATTATTAACTCAAAGTAATTTAAAGGATAAAATGATTAGTAATATCAGAGAAGTTAAATCTAGAGGAGCTGAAATTATTGGTATAGCATATGAAAATCAAGAAGTAGATTTATCTGTTTTTGATGAAATTATAAGAATACCACAAATTTCAACTAGAATAGCACCTATATTAGGAGCTGTTGTATTACAGTTATTAGCATACTATGTAGCAACTGAAAGAGGTTGTGATATAGACAAGCCAAGAAATCTTGCAAAGTCAGTAACTGTTGAGTAGTAAATAAAATTTAAAAGTAAATGAATGGATTATATCGAATTGTAATGTAAATTGATTTTGATATAGTCCATTTTATTAAAAATAAATTATTATGGGAGAGTGTGAGTATGAGAAGTTTATCGTTAGATGTGTCAAAATTAGAAGGATTTATTAATGAAAATGAAATTGGATATATGAAAGCAATGGTTAATAGTGCACATGAAGTTATTCATAATGGAACAGGTGCAGGAAATGACTTTTTAGGGTGGTTGGACTTACCTAAAAATTATGATAGAGAAGAATTTGAAAGAATAAAGGTTGCAGCAGAGAAAATAAGAAGTAATTCAGATGTATTGATAGTAATTGGAATTGGCGGTTCATATTTAGGATCAAGAGCAGCTATTGAAATGCTAACTAGTAATTTTAATAATATGTTGCCTAAGTCAAAAAGGAAAGCTCCAAAAGTATTTTTTGTAGGAAATAATATAAGCTCTACTTATATATCAGAATTATTTGAGGTTATTGATGGTATAGATATTTCAGTAAATGTAATATCTAAGTCAGGAACAACAACAGAACCAGCTATAGCTTTTAGATTATTTAAGAAGTATATGGAAGAGAAATATGGAGCTGATGAAGCTAGAGAAAGAATATTTGTAACAACAGATAGAGAAAGAGGAGCATTAAAGGGATTATCAAATGAAATGGGATATGAAACATTTGTTATACCTGATAATGTAGGTGGTAGATTTACTGTATTAACAGCAGTTGGATTATTACCGATTTCAGTGGCTGGTATTAACATTGATGAAATTATGAAAGGTGCAGCAGATGCAAGAGAAAAATATTCTAGTAGTTCATTAGAAGAAAATGATTGTTATAAATATGCAGCATTAAGAAATATTTTATATAATAAAGGAAAATCAATTGAGGTTTTAGTTAATTACGAACCATCATTACATTATTTTAATGAATGGTGGAAGCAATTATATGGAGAGTCAGAAGGAAAAGATAAAAAGGGAATTTTCCCAGCTGCAGTTGACTTTTCAACAGATTTACATTCAATGGGACAATTTATTCAAGATGGTAGTAGAATAATGTTTGAAACAGTTCTTAATGTTGAAAAGGTCAATAAAAATATAGTTATTGGTGAAATGGAAGGTAATGTTGATGGATTAAACTTTTTAAAAGGGAAAACTATCGACTATGTGAATAAAAAGGCATTCGAAGGAACTGTATTAGCACATAATGATGGGGGAGTGCCTAATATTATTATAAATATACCTGAATTAACTCCATATTATTTTGGGCAATTAGTTTATTTCTTTGAAAAATCATGTGGAATCAGCGGATATTTATTGGGAATAAATCCGTTCAATCAACCAGGAGTAGAAGAGTATAAAAAGAATATGTTTGCACTTTTAGGTAAACCAGGATATGAAGAACTTAAAGAACAATTAGAAAGTAGATTAAGATAAAACTTTATTATTAGATATAAAAGCTATAGATATTTATTAAATAGCTATTATAATTTAATAGAAATATGTATAATCTATAATGATGATATATAAGAAGTATTATATTATAGGGGGTACATAAATTGGAGAATAATAAACAAGAACTTTTAGCACTAGGATCTATTGTAGTTTTAAAAGGTGGGTATAAAAAGCTAATGATAGTGGGCAGAATGCAGTTACAGGGTGAGGAAGAAAAACTTTGGGATTATCTTGGGGTTTTATATCCAGAAGGCTATTTAGGGAATGATTATACGTTTTTATTTAATAATGAAGATATAGATGAAGTTATTTTTAAAGGATACTCAGATTTAGAAGATGAAGCTTTAAAATTAGCAATAAGGAAGTATAATAAGGAATAGAAGTGTTTTAGGGCACTTCTTTTTTTCTTCAATAACTATAAATAAGGGGGATAATTTAAAATATATAAAGATAAAGGTGCAATAAAGTTATATCTGTAATAAAATATAAATATTCTCAAATTTGTCACTAAGTGATGGGGACATTTATGACATATGAATAGATTGATGTAAACGAATAATAGAGATAAAATAAAATTGTAAGTAGTTGATATTTAAAAATGTCACTAATAGGAGAGCCTATGAGAAAGAAAAAATTAATGTCTAGACAAAAACAAATTATACAAATTTTAACTAAATCAACTAGTAAAAATCCTATAACTATTTCGACAATTGCTGAAAGCTTAAATATAAGTTCAAGAACTGTATTAAGAGAGATGCCTAAAATTGAAGAATGGTTAGATGAAAATGGATTTAATTTTATTAAAAAACCAGGTGTTGGTTTAATAATAGATGAAAATCTAGAGAATCAACAATTAATATTAGAACTTCTAGAAGTTGAAAGTATTCAAAAAGAATATACCAAAGATGAAAGAAAAAGAATTATTTTAGGTGAGCTATTAGTAAATAAAGAACCATTAAAATTATTTTACTTTACTAATCAATTAAAAGTTTCAGAGGGAACTTTAAGTAATGATTTAGATGGAGTTGAAGCGTGGTTAAAAGAATTTGATATAAAGCTTATTAGAAAACAAGGTTTAGGGATTTATCTAGAAGGTAATGAAAATAATTATAGAAAAGTATTAGCAGATATTTTGTACAAGACTCTAGATGAAAAAGAGTTAATAAAGCTTTTAAAAAAATCGTTGAATAATCCAAATACTGAAAATAGTATAGAGTTTTCAATAGAAAATAGAATGCTTAATTTTATTGATAAAACAATAATTAGAGATATAGAAAAAATCGTATCAGATTTAGAGGATAAATGTAATTTTAAACTTATAGATAGTGATTATATTGGATTAGTTGTTCATATATCGTTAGCAGTTCAACGAATAAAAAATGGTGAAAAAATTTCAATGGATAAAGATTCATTAAGTGAATTAGAATTATTACCTGAATTTGCAGTTGCAACTGAAATAACAAATGAATTAGAAAAAATATTTATTATTGAAATTCCTAAAGATGAAATTGGTTATATAACAATGCATTTAAAGGGAGCAAGATTAAGATTAAATAAAGTAGAAAATGATATTGATTTAGATAACTTAGATATTAAGCAAATTTCTAATTATATAATATCAGAGGTTGAAAAAGACTTTAATATTGAAATACTTAATAAGCAAAAATTAAGCAAAGATATATATAATCATTTAGTTCCTGCAGTTAGTAGAATGACTATGAAACTTAATATTAGAAATCCATTATTAGAAAATATAAAGGAACAGTATAAAGAAATTTATGATTCTTGTGAAAATGCTTGTGAAATATTAAAGAAAATTACTAAAGTAGATAAAATACCAGAATCTGAAGTTGCGTATATAGCAATGCACATTGCTGCTGCAATAGAAGAAAATATAAAAAGTGAAAACTTATCAGTTGTAATAGCATGTCCAACAGGTATTGGAACATCAAGGTTATTAGCTGTAAATATAAAAAAAGAATATCAAAACTTGGATATTAAAAGTAGTATATCAGCTATAAATATTGATACAGATAAGTTAAAAAATGAAGGTATCGACTTTATAATATCAACAGTAGAGTTAGATGTAGATTATAAGCATATTTGCTTAAATCCAATGTTTCTACAAAAGGATAAAATAAAGTTAAAAGAATTTATTCATAGATATTCTAAGGATAGAATATTTAAAAAATTAGCAAAAAAAGAAGTTAAGTGTGACAAAGATAAAATAAAAAGTATAACAAATTTGGGCACTGAAATAATTTCAATAATAGAAGAAGTAAAAGTAAGAGAAATTAACTATGTAGAATCAGTAAACGATTTGATAGGAATAGCTAGTAGTATTTTTGCTAATAATGTAAATCATTCAAAGCAAATAAAAAAGTCATTGATTGAAAGAGAAATGAAATCTAGCACCTATTTAAAAGGATTCAATATGATGTTACTACATTGTAAAGATGAAAATATTACTTCTTGTAAATTTGGAGTTGTAAGATTAAAAGAAAAGTTAATAGAGAATAATAAAGAAATTGATTTTGCAATTGTTTCTTTAATTCCTGAAAAAAATACACAAACTCAGATAAATATAATGAGCTACATAAATGGAGAAATAATAGAGAAGGAAAGCTTTAGGGAATCCATTAAAAAAAGTAGTGAAGAAGAGTTAACTAATATTATAGAAAAGGTTTTAGGTGATTTATATAGGAAGGAATTAAAGAGTATTATGGAGGAGTAGAGATGATCAAGGAGAAAGTTCAAAAATTTGGTAAGTTCTTAAGCGGAATGGTAATGCCTAATATAGGAGCATTTATAGCTTGGGGATTAATTACTGCATTATTCATCGAAACAGGGTGGTTTCCTAACGAGCAATTAGCGAGTTTAGTTGATCCAATGTTAAAGTATTTACTTCCATTATTGGTTGGATATACTGGTGGTAGAGTAGTTGGAGATGTAAGAGGTGGAGTAATAGGTGCAATTGCAACTGCAGGTGTTATAGTAGGTGCAGATATTCCAATGTTTATTGGAGCTATGATAATGGGTCCACTAGCTGGATATACTATTAAGAAATTTGATAAAGCTATTGAAGGTAAAGCTCCAGCAGGATTTGAGATGTTAATTAACAATTTTTCAGTTGGAATCATTGGTTTAATACTTGCAATAGTTGGATTTTATGCTATAGGACCAGTAGTTGTAATTTTAACTGAAGGTCTTAAGTTAGGGGTTGAAGTAATAATTTCTAAAGGATTACTTCCTTTAGTAGCAATATTTATTGAGCCAGCTAAGGTATTATTTTTAAATAATGCAATAAATCATGGTATTATTGGTCCAATTGGTATTGAGCAGACGAAAGAACTTGGGCAATCTATAATGTACTTATTAGAAGCAAACCCAGGTCCAGGTCTTGGAGTATTATTAGCATATTGTTTCTATAGTAAAGGTGGAATGAAACAATCAGCACCAGGTGCAGCAATTATACATGCACTAGGTGGAATTCATGAAATTTACTTCCCTTATGTATTAATGAATCCATTATTAATAATAGCACCAATAGTTGGTAGTGCTGCAGGTATATTAGTATTTTCAATTTTTAATGCTGGATTAGTAGCAACTCCATCACCAGGAAGTATATTTGCTTTAATGGCATTAGCACCAAAGGGTGGAATGATTGGAATCCTAGCAGGGGTTGCGGTTTCTACAGCTGTATCATTTGTTGTTGCAGCACCATTAGTTAGAAAAGCTGCTAAAAAGTTAAGTGATAATAATGATGAAACTGTTTCTGAAAATGAAGAGGTAGTAATTAATAAAGAAGTAATCAATAAAATAGTATTTGCTTGTGATGCTGGAATGGGATCAAGTGCAATGGGAGCAACAAAGTTTAGAAATAGAATAAAAGGTTTTGCTTCAAATATAACGGTTATTAATTCATCAGTTGATATAATACCATCTGATGCAGATATAGTTGTAAGTCATAAAAAGTTAGAGGAAAGAGCAAGAAAAAATTCTCCACAAGCAGATCATGTGTTTATAGATAATTTCTTACAAGATAGCAAGCTGGACAAGCTGTATTCTATATTAGAAAACAGAGCAGATGGAAATAGAGAGTTAGAAGAAGTTGCGGTGGCAGAAGTAGCAGCATCAGTACAAGCTAGAGAAACTTCAATATTAAAGAGTGATAATATAATTTTAGGATTATCAAGTGAAAGCAAGGAAGATGCTATAGAGAGAGCTGGTAAGATATTAGTTAAAGAAGGGTACGTTAAGAATAACTATATAGCTGCAATGCAAGAAAGAGAAAAAATAGTATCTACTTATATAGGAATGGGAATAGCAATTCCGCATGGAGTTGGTGAAGCAAAAAAAGAAGTTGAGAAATCGGGAATAGTTGTTCTTCAGTATCCAGATGGTGTAGTCTTTGGTGATGATTTAGCATACTTAGTTATTGGTATCGCTGGAGTTGGAGATGATCATTTAGAAATATTATCTAATATCGCAATATCATTAGAAGATGAAACGTTAGTAGACAAGCTTAAAAATACAAGTGACAAATTTGAAATATTAAAAACTTTTAACAAATAATAAGAGGTATTTCTTATGAAAAAGGCAATTCAATTTGGAGCAGGAAATATAGGTAGGGGAGTTATAGGACCATTACTTTCAAAATCAAATTATCAAGTAGTTTTTGCTGATATAAATAATGAAATAATTAATAAGCTTAACGAAAATAATCAATATTTAATTCATGTAAAAGATATTGAGTGTACAGAGGAGCAGGTTAATAATATAAGTGGTGTTATGTTAACAAGTGATAAAATAATAAATGAAATAGTTGATGCTGAAATAATAACAGCAGCTATTGAATCAAGATATATACCACAAGTTGCATTAATTATAGCAAAAGGAATAAAGATTAGAAATAAAAATGGAAGTAAGCTAAATCTAAATATAATTTCATGTGAAAATATTATAGAATCTAGTACAAAACTTAAAGATGAAATAAAAAAACACTTAAATAGAGATGAAATAAATTATTTGGATGAGTATATTGGATTTCCAAATTGTTTAGTTGATAGAATAGTGATGCCAAATATAAATGAAAACGATTTCTACACTCAAGTAGAGAAATATTGCCAATGGATAATAGATAGAAATGGATTTAAAGGTGATATATCAAGTATAGAAAGTGCCAATTTTGTAGATGATTTAAATGCCTATATTGAAAGAAGTATATTTATAATAAACACAGTGTATGCTATGACCTCGTATTTTGGAAAGCTAAGAGGATACACATCTATAGAAGAAAGTGTAAATGATAAGTTTATATATGATTTAGTAAAAGACTTAGTAAAAGAAAGTGCATCAAAAATAGCAGTTAAATATAAATTTGATGAAAAAAGCAATTTAGGGTATATAGAAAAAACAATTGATAGATTTAAAAATCCATATTTAAAAGGTAAAGAAATAAGAACAGGAAAAAATCAATTAAAAAGATTAAATGAATACGCTAAGATGACTAATAATTTTAATAGTTTTACTAGTAATTTAGAGATATTTAATATGTTAAATGATGATATGAGGAGGAGTTATTAATGAAAAAAGCAATTCAATTTGGAGCAGGAAATATAGGAAGAGGTTTTATAGGATCATTATTATATAAGGCAGGATATCATGTAGTATTTGCAGATGTAAATACTGAAATAATTGATAAGATTAATAAAGATAAAGAGTATACAATTCATGTAATGGATACTGTGTGTTCAGAAGAGAAAGTTAATGATATAAGTGGTGTTATATCAATAAATAATGAAATATACAAAGAAATAGTTGAAGCTGAAATTATAACTACTGCAGTTGGGCCGGTTGTTTTACCAAGAATAGCACCAACAATAGCAAAAGGTATAGCTCTTAGAAAAGAAAATGGAGTAAAGAACTATTTAAACATAATTGCATGTGAAAATGCAATTAAGGCTAGTTCACAACTTGAGGAAGAAGTTAAGAAGTATTTAACTAAAGATGAAGTTGATTATTTAGAAGAATTTGTAGGATTCCCAAATTGTTCTGTAGATAGAATAGTTCCACCTGTGAAAAGTGAAAATATTTTAGATGTTGTAGTTGAGAATTACTATGAATGGAATGTTGAAGAAAAAGCATTTAAAGGTGAAATACCTAAGATAGAAGGTATGAATTTAGTAGATAATTTAATGGCTTATATCGAAAGAAAGCTATTTACATTAAATACTGGACATGCAATAACTGCTTATTTTGGATACTTAAAAGGATATGAAACAATAGAAGAAAGTATTAAAGATGAAGTTATTTACGATTTTGTTAAAAAGGCAATGATTGAAAGTGGAAAAGGATTAATTGCTAAATATAATTTTGATGAAGAAGCTCATTATAAATATATAAATAAAATAATAGATAGATTTAAGAATCCATATTTAAAAGATGATGTGGCAAGGGTTGGAAGAGAACCTTTAAGAAAACTAAATGAAAATGATAGATTAATAAAACCATTAATTACAGCAAGAGGCTTTAATATTAATACAGATAACTTATTATTAGGCGTAGGGGCAGCACTTCATTATGATAATAAAGAAGATGCTCAAAGTGTACAATTACAAAGTTTAATTAATGAAAAAGGTATTAAAGAATCTTTAGCTGAAATATCAAAAATATCAGGTGATACTGATGTATTAGATAAGGTAGAAAAATATTATGATGAAGTTAAGAAATTAATAGGCGCATAATATTTTTATATAAATATTTAAAACTCAAAATTTAATCTCTAAAAGTCTAACACCAAAAGTAAAATTCAAAATGCTTTTGGTGTTATTCTTTATATAATATTTTGAAGTGAATACAATTTTGAATAATAGTTATAAAATAATTGATATAAAAGAAATATAAGGATAAAATTAGCATATGGAATATAAAAGGAAACTAGAGAGGAGAAAAAAGGTAGTGATTAAAGAAAAAGTACAGAGCTTTGGAAATTTTATAAGTAGTATGATTATACCCAATATAGGTGCATTTATAGCATGGGGATTCATAACTGCTATATTTACTCCTACAGGATGGTTTCCAAATGAAAAGATAACATTACTAGTAGAACCCTTAACACAATATTTATTACCATTATTAGTAGGCATTACGGGAGGTAAAGTTACTGGGGGACCAAGGGGAGGAGTTGTTGCAGCAATATCAACAATTGGTGTAACAGCTAGTACTAGTATACCAATGGTTTTAGGAGCAATGGTAATGGGACCTTTATCGGGATACATAATAAAGAAATTTGACAAAATAATAAAAGATAAAGTTCCAGCTGGATTTGAGATGTTAGTAAATAATTTTTCACTTGCTATTATAGGAATGATATTAGCTATAGTAGGATTGTTTGTAATTGGACCAAGTATGACTATCATTGTAGGAGTAATGAATATAGGGGTATCTTTTATTGTTAAAAATGGATTATTACCGTTATTGGCAGTATTTATGGAACCAATAAAAGTACTATTTTTAAATAATGCAATAAATCATGGAATAATAGGTGTAATAGCACTAGATCAAGTTAATGAATATGGAAAATCAATATTGTATTTATTAGAAGCAAATCCTGGTCCAGGATTAGGTGTAATATTATCTTACTTTATATATAGTAAAGGAACCATGAAACAGTCAGCTCCTAGTGCTGCTATAATTCAGTTTTTTGGAGGGATACACGAAATATATTTTCCATACATATTAATAAATCCATCATTGTTATTAGCAGCAATTATAGGAAGTATTGTTTCTATAATAACTTTTTTAACTTTTAATTCTGGATTAATAGCAACAGCATCTCCGGGAAGTATTTTTTCTATAATGATGCTATCTCATAAAAGTGATATTTTAACAAATTTATTAGGAGTTTGTGTTGGAGCTATAGTTTCATTTTTTATATCTGCGTTTTTATTAAAAAGAAAATATAGAGAAAAAGATGATAAAAATACTAATAGGGAAAATGTGCAGGAATTAGACTTGGATATTAAAGATATAAAGAAAATAGTGTTTGCATGTGATGTAGGAATGGGGTCAAGCACTATGGGAGCAACAAATTTTAGAAATAGAATAAAAGATTTTAATTTAGATATAGAAGTAGTTAATTCATCTGTAGCTAATATACCTGATGATGCTGATATAATAATAACTCATAAAGGGCTATTGGATAGTATAAAAAAAGAGATTAATAAGGATAAAATTATTTTTATAGAAAACTTTTTAGAAGATGATAATTTAGAAGTTTTATATGAGAAGTTAAGTAAAAAGAATGAGGGCAATGAAATTAATGCTGTAGAAGATCTACTTGAAGTTGAAAATAATACATTATTAAATGAAGGGAATATTTTGTTAGGCTTAGAAAGCGAATCTAAGGAAGAAGCTATAATAAGAGCTGGTGAACTTTTATTTAATAATGGTTATACAAAATATGAATATATAGATTCTATGTTAGAAAGGGAAAATATAATATCTACATATATTGGCCTTGGAATTGCTATACCTCATGGTACGGAAAGTGGAAAGAGTGAAGTTGAAAAGGCAGGAATTATAGTTTTACAATATCCTAAAGGAATAAAATTTGGTACTCAAACAGCATATCTATTAATTGCTGTTGCGGCTAAGCATGATGAACATTTAGAAATAATATCAAGTATAGCAAAATCACTAGAAGATATTGAGTTAATAGAAAAAATAAAAACAACTACAAATCCAAAAGATATATTAAAAGCATTTAATCTCTAATTAGTAATATAAAAAGAGTGAAAATATTAATATAGAAATTAAATTAATGATTTGTTAGAATTAACTATAATTACAATTTTTTTAGAAATAGAGGGTGAGAAAAATGGGAAACTTTAAAATGCCTAAAGGGTTTTTATGGGGAAGTGCATCTGCTGCATATCAAGTAGAAGGTGCTTATTTAGAAGATGGCAAAGGACTTACAAATTGGGATAAATTTGTTAGAATTGAAGGTAAAACTTTTAAACATACTACAGGAGATGTGGCAGTAGATCATTATCATAGATTTAAAGAAGATATTAAGTTAATGGCAGAAATGGGACTTAAGACTTATCGTTTTTCAATTGCATGGGCAAGAATAATTCCGGATGGAAATGGAGAAGTAAATGAAAAAGGATTAAAGTTTTATGAAGAACTAATTGAGGAATGCTTAAAATATAATATTGAGCCAATGGTTACAATATTCCACTGGGATTTACCACAAGCATTAGTAGATCAATATAATGGATTTGAGGATAGAAAAATAGTAGATGATTTTGTTAGATATGCAAAAATATTATTCGAACGTTTTGGTTCAAAGGTTAAGTATTGGATTACATTAAATGAACAAAATATATTTACTTCTTTAGGATGGCTTACAGCAATGCATCCGCCAGGAAAATTTGATGATGTAAAAACTTTTTATCAAGTTAATCATCACGCATTTATGGCACATGCAAAAACAGTATTGGAATTTAAGAAACTAGTTCCAAATGGGAAAATAGGAGCAAGTTTTGCATATAGCCCAAGCTATGCTATTGATTGTAATCCAATTAATGCAATGTCAAAAATGGATTATGATGATATGAAGAATTTTTGGTGGATGGATATGTATGCTTATGGACATTACCCTAAATCAACATTTATTTACTTAAAAAATAGGAATATGGAACCGAAATTTGAAGCTGGGGATGAAGAAATATTAAAAGAAGCAGCATCAAAAATTGATTTTATGGGTGTAAATTATTATCAAACATCTGTATGTGAATATAATCCAATTGATGGAGTAACTCCTTATGGAACATTTAACACTACTGGTGTTAAAGGATCTGGACAAGTTACAGGACAACCAGGATTATTTAAGAATCCATCTAATCCATATTTAAAAACAACAGATTGGGATTGGACTATTGATCCAATGGGCTTAAGATATGCTTTAAGAGAAATTACAAGCAGATATAATTTACCAATAATAATATCTGAAAATGGATTAGGTGCTTTTGATAAAAAGGAAGAAGATAATTCAATTCATGATCCATATAGAATAGCCTTCTTAAAGGCACATATTGAAGAAATGAAAATTGCGATTGAAGAAGGTTGTGAAGTAATTGCTTATTGCACTTGGTCATTTACTGATTTGTTAAGTTGGTTAAATGGTTATCAAAAGAGATATGGATTTGTATATGTAGATAGAGAAGAGGAAGAAGGTTCTTCGATGAATCGTTATAAAAAAGATAGTTATTACTGGTATAAGAAAGTAATAGAAACAAATGGTGATGAAGTATAAAGTTATAAAATAATTATGCCATTCAAATTAATCTAAGATTTAGGTTAATTTGAATGGCAATTTTTTAGGGAATTGTAATATTATTTATAAAATTATATGCAATTTCAATTAAAGTATATCCAATTCCAACTAGTGCAATTGTGGCTAATAAAATCATATAATCCTCCTAAAAACAATCTTATATTATTATAATTATAAAAGATGAAAAAATATACATTTATTTAAATAGTGTATATTAAACTTAAACGAAAATATGGGTTAAAGGCATTACACAAAAGCCTAGAAAAATTGATATTAATGCAATTTTAGAATAACCATACTTTTGGGAGGAGGGAATAAGCTCTGCAAAAGAGATATATAACATTATTCCACAAACAACAGCAAAGATGATTCCTAAAATAAGATCATTAATAAATGGTTTTAAACATATGAATGCAATTAAAGCTCCAAATGGCTCTGCCATACCAGAAATAAAAGAGTACTTAAGAGCCTTGGCTCTACTTTTGCTTGCAAAATAAATTGGCATGGCAATTGCGATACCTTCAGGTATGTTATGGAGTGCAATTGCAAGTGTTACAGTGATTCCAAGTGTAGTATCTTGATAACCAGAAACGAAAGTTGCTATACCTTCAGGAAAGTTATGTATCATCAAAGCGATAGTTGATACTAAGCCAACTCGGAAAATATCAAAGTTATTATCATATTGAGCAATTTTGTTGCTGTTACCTTCTGGAATTAAAAGGTCTATTAAATAGGCCATTATAGCACCAATCAACATGAATAAAATAGACCATAGTACTCCAGGTGTATTTCCATGATATTTAGATATAGCGGTTTGGGCAGTAGGAAATAAATCAGTAAATGATACGGCAATCATTACACCGGCAGAAAAGCCAAGAGCAAATGTTAAAAATTTTTCATTTCTTGACTTAGTAAAAAATATGATGATAGCTCCTAAAACAGTAGATAATCCTGCTATAGTAGAAAGAAGCAAGGGAAATAATGAGTTGTTATCAAACATTTCACACCTCTCAAATTATTGTTACATAATTATTTTATGAGAGAGAGTATATAAAAAGAATATAAAAAATTACAAAATATTGGTATAATTATATGAAGTAAACTAATAAGGGGGTAAATATGTTAGGAACTATAGTAAATTCAATAGCAGTAATGGTTGGTTGCTTAGTTGGTCTTTTGCTAAAGGGAAGATTAACAGAAAAAATAAGTACAACAATAATGAATGGATTAGCATTATGTGTACTATACATAGGGATATCAGGAGCTTTAAAAGGAGAAGATACTTTAATAATGATTATATCAATAGCTATAGGGGCTTTAATTGGAGAAGTTATAGATATTGATAAATGGTTAAATAAACTGGGAGATTACTTAGAAAGTAAATTTAAAAGTAAAAAAGGTAATAATATATCATTAGCGGAAGGATTTGTAACATCAAGTCTTTTATTTTGTGTTGGAGCTATGGCCATAGTTGGGGCATTAGAAAGTGGACTTAAGGGTAACCATGATACTTTATTTACTAAATCAATTTTAGATGGAATATCATCTATTATCTTTACATCATCTTTGGGAATAGGTGTAATATTCTCTGCAGTAACTGTATTTATATATCAAGGGGCAATAACGTTAGGAGCAGGAATTTTATCTGGAGTTTTAAGTACTACAGTAATTACAAATATGAGTGCAATTGGTGGATTATTAATTGTAGGACTTGGATTTAACATGCTAGGAGTAACTAAAATAAAGGTAGCAAATTTACTACCGGCTATATTCTTGCCAATACTTTTTCAAATATTTATTTAGATTGTATTATAATATATGCTATTATATAGGTCGGAGTAAAATATTGGGAGGTAAATGATGAAAAAAGATTATTCAGCGCTTATTTGGGGATTATTATTTGTAGCGGTTGGTATTATATTTGGTGGAAATGCACTTGATATCTGGGATATAGATATATTTTTCCCGGGTTGGTGGACTTTATTTTTAATTATACCTGGATTAATATCTATGGTTAGATATGGATTTAATTGGGGATCAGGGGTACTAATTATAGTAGGAATTATATTACTTTTTGATAGTTTAGATATTATAAGTGGAAGAGTTATGTGGAAATTAGTTTTTCCATTAATATTAGTAGCTATAGGTATTTCTATACTAGCAACATTTTTTAGATCAGGGAAAAAAAGAGGAATTGAATCAGATGAAGATATTAAGAGTAAATCTTATATGTATGATTCAACTCAATATCCAAGATATACTGCAATTTTAGGTGGAGGAGATTATAAGAATACATCTGAAGATTTAAAGGGAATTGTTGCAGAAGCAATACTTGGTGGCTTAGGTATAGATTTAAGAGAAGCTAAAATAACAGAAGATATAGTATTAGAGCTTACTGCAGTTTTAGGCGGTATAGATATATTTTTACCTGATAATGTTAGAGTGGAAATAATTTCAGGGACACCTATACTTGGTGGATTTGAGCATAAAATAAATAGAAATGCTTTATCAGGACCAAAAGTAAGGATTAAGTATACTGCAGTTTTAGGTGGAATTGAAGTTAAGTAAAACTAAAAAATAATTAAATTATTACAAATAAAAGTAATGGTTCTAAATTTAGGACTATTATTTTTTTTTATTTCATTTATAATGATAATAAATATTACTTAATATGTGGTTTATTTTGATATTAACATAAGATAAAGAGTAAACTATAAATAATTAAGATTTTAATTGTAATAAGAGGATGGTGTTTTAGATGAAGGTTGTAATCATCGGTGGTATAGCAGCAGGAATGAGTGCTGCAGCTAAATTTAAAAGACTTTCACCAAATGATGATGTAGTAGTTTATGAAAAGGGAGACATAGTATCTTTTGGAGCATGTGGGCTTCCATATTATGTTGGAGGATTCTTTGAAGATTCAAATGAAATGATAGCAAGAACTCCAGAAGCATTTAGACAATCAGGTGTAGAAATACATACAAAGCATGAAGTAACAAATGTAGATTTCGCTAATAAAAAGTTAACAATAAAGAAACTTGATAGTAATGAAATAATAGAAGAAAGCTATGATAAGTTAATGATTGCAAGTGGTGCAAGAGCAATTATACCACCAATAAAAAATGTTAACTTAGAAAATGTAGTTACATTAAAATCAATGGATGATGGTAATAAATTAAGAGAATTAATGGCAAATGAAGAATATAAAAAAGTTGCTATCATAGGTGCTGGTTTTATTGGACTTGAAGCTGTTGAAGCTGCAAAGCATAGAGGTAAAGAAGTTACTGTTATTCAACTTCAAGACAGAGTTCTTCAAGAAGTATTTGATAAAGATATAACTGATCTTTTAGAAGAAGAGTTAAGAGAGAGTGGAGTTAATCTTTTATTATCAGAAACTGTAACTGAGCTTATTGGTGATGGAAGAGTTTCTAAGGTTAAAACTGATAAAAGAGAAATAGAAGCAGATATAGTTATACTTGCTACAGGTGTAAGACCAAATACTGACTTCTTAAATCCAGATGAAATAAAAATGATTAGAAATGGTGCAATCGTAGTTGATAAATATGGAAGAACATCAGTAGAAGATGTATATTCTGCAGGAGATTGTGCAACTATAAACAGTTTAATTACTGATAAAGAAGTATATGTACCTCTTGCAACAGGAGCTAATAAGCTTGGAAGAATAGTTGGTGAAAATTTAGCAGGTCAAAATAACTCATTCCAAGGATCACTAGCATCTAGCTGTATAAAGGTTATGAATATGGAAGCAGCAAGAACTGGACTTTCAGAAAAAGAAGTTTTAGATTTAGGGTTTAATTATAAAACTAAATTTATAACAGATATGAATCAAACTAGTTACTATCCAGGTAGAGAAAGAATTTATGTTAAGTTAATATATGATGCACATACTAAAGTAATTTTAGGTGGTCAAGTAGCAGGATATAAAGATGCAGTTCAAAGATGTAATGTATTAGCTGCTTGTATTTATGCAAAGATGACAACAGATCAATTAGGAATGTTAGATCTTTGCTATTCACCACCATTTGCAAGAACATGGGATGTTTTAAATGTTGCAGGTAACGTAAGTAAATAAAGTTGTACCTAAGTGGGAGATAAAAATGACAAGTTAAAGACTTGTCATTTTTTGTGTAATTAGCTATAAATCAATGTCAGATTAGAGTATTTCACAACTAGCGAATTATAAAAAAAATTTATAATAAAAAATTCGTATTTTATGATTTACTTTATCAAGAATTTGTGTAATAATATTATAGATTTTGTGCCTAAATAATAATAAAAACAAAATTTTATTATTAATAGTTACAGCTAGTATGAGTGGTTTCATAATAGAAACAATTCATACTAAAAAAAAACTATAAAATTAGGAGTGGACATATGAAAATAGGATTTGATCATGAAAAATATTTAGAAGAGCAATCTAAGTACATATTAGAAAGAGTTAATAACTACGATAAGCTATACTTAGAGTTTGGTGGAAAACTTTTATTTGATTTACATGCAAAAAGAGTTTTACCTGGATTTGATGAAAATGCAAAAATTAAATTATTACATAAATTAAGAGAAAATGTAGAAGTAGTTATTTGTGTTTATGCAGGAGATATAGAAAGAAATAAAATAAGAGGCGATTTCGGAATTACTTATGACATGGATGTTTTAAGATTAATTGACGATTTAAGAAGCTATGATCTAGAAGTAAATTCAGTTGTAATAACTAGATATAATGATCAACCTTCAACTACTGTTTTCATTAACAAATTAGAAAGACGTGGAATAAAAGTTTATAAGCATAGAGCTACTAAAGGGTATCCAACAGATGTTGATACTATAGTTAGTGAAGAAGGATATGGTAAGAACCCTTATATAGAAACTAGTAAGCCAATAGTGGTTGTTACTGCACCAGGGCCAGGAAGTGGAAAGCTTGCTACATGTTTAAGCCAATTATATCATGAAAATAAAAGAGGAAATGTTGCTGGATATTCTAAGTTTGAAACATTCCCAGTATGGAATGTTCCATTAAAGCATCCATTAAATATAGCTTATGAAGCTGCAACAGTTGACTTAAAGGATGTTAACATGATAGATTACTTCCATTTAGAAGCTTATGGAGAAACTGCAGTTAACTATAACAGAGATTTAGAAACATTCCCTGTACTTAAGAGAATTATTGAAAAGATAACAGGAAAAGAATCAGTTTATAAATCACCAACTGATATGGGAGTTAATAGAGTTGGTTTTGGTATAGTTGATGATGAAGTTGTTAAAGAGGCTTCAAGACAAGAAATAATAAGAAGATATTTTAAGACTGGTTGTGAATATAAAAAAGGTTATGTTGATAAGGAAACATTTGAACATGCAAAGCTTATAATGGAACAAGTTAACCTAAAAGAAGAAGATAGAAATGTTGTTCTTCCAGCAAGAGAACGTGCTATTAAATTAAAAGAATTAAATAGTGATATCTGTACAGCAGTTGCTATTGAGTTAGAAGATGGAACTATTCTTACAGGTAAGGGGTCAGAATTATTAGATGCTTCTGCAGCAGCCTTATTAAATTCAATAAAATATTTAGCTAATATTGCTGATGATATGCACTTAATTTCACCAGTTATTTTAGAACCAATTTTAGATTTAAAATCTAAAACATTAGGAAATAAAAAAGTATCATTAAATTGTGAAGAAGTATTAATTGCTTTAAGTATTTCAGCTGCAACTAATCCTACAGCTCAAGTAGCAATGGAAAAGTTAGCTATGCTTAAAAATTGTCAAGCTCATTCAACAACAATATTACCAACTAGTGATGAGCAAACATTTAGAAAACTTGGAATTGATGTAACATGTGATGCAGAATATGCGTCAGAAAGTCTTTTCTATAATAATTAATAAGTATATTCAATAATATTATATAAGGAGTTAACTATATTTTAAAAAATATAGTTAACTCTTTTTTGTTTGAAAAGTAAGCCTTGGTATAACTCCAAAAAATTAAAAGTTAATAATTTATAATCACTAATTTTATATGTCGGAATATTATAAAATTAAGGATAAATTATATAACTAAGGAGGAGCTTAATATGTCAAATTACACAGGAATAGATATAAGCAATTGGCAAGGTAGTATAGATTTTTCACAAGTAAAAAATAGCGGAACACAAATAGTATATATATTAGCATCTCAAGGGAATTATTTTATAGATTCTTATTTACAAGAATTTTATAATGGTGCGATTAGCAATGGATTATTAGTTGGATTTTATCATTTCTTTGATCCAGCAGTTTCAGTAGATGCTCAAGCACAATATTTTACAAATGCTATAAAGGGACTAACTAGTAACTGTAAGCTTGTTTTAGACTTAGAGAAGGCAGGAAACTATGGAGCTAGCGAATTATCAGAATTAGCTGTTGAATTTTTAGAAAAGGTAAAAGCGCTTACAAACACAGAAGTAGCTATATATACTTATGTGAGCTTTGCTAATAATAATATAGTGTCCGGATATGGATTAGAGAATTATCCTTTATGGATAGCAGAATATGGTGTGAATTCTCCACAAGGTAATCCTATATGGGGAAATAGTCATGCTGGATGGCAATATTCAGATACTGGTAGTGTAGCCGGTGTTAGTGGAAATGTAGATATGGATGTATTTACTGAAGAAATGTTATTAGAAGAAAGTAGTAGGATTGTAGGGGATAGTAGCAGTACTAATAATAATTCTAATTCTAATTCAAATAGTAGTTATATTTATTATACAGTACAATCAGGAAATACATTAAGTGGAATAGCAGAGGAATATGGAACAACAGTAAATACTTTAGTAGCTTTAAATGGAATATCAAATCCAAATTTAATATATGTAGGGCAAGTACTAAAAATTCCAGCAACAGGATCAGGAGCAAGTGTATCAACATCATCTACAATAAACTATACAGTACAAGCAGGAGACACATTAAGTGGGATAGCAGAAGAGTATGGAACAACAGTGAATACTTTAGTAGCCTTAAATGGAATATCAAATCCAAATTTAATATATGTAGGACAAGTACTCAAGATTCCAGTATCAGGATCTGAATCAACATCAAATTCTACAGTTACAACCTATACAGTACAATCAGGAGATACTCTAAGTGGAATAGCATTGAAATTTGGAACAACAGTTAATCATTTAGTAGCTATAAATGGAATATCAAATCCAAACTTAATATATGTAGGACAAGTATTAAAAATATAACAATTAAGAGATAAGGTTTTTAAATTTTAGGATAAAGTGAATGGTTAGTATATATTGCTTATAACTATTCACTTTTAATTTTAGATTAATAGAAATTTTTAAGCGTAATTTAAGATTTGGTAGTAGAAGATACATTAATGAATACTAAATAATATGGCAAAAGTACTAAATGGCGATGAGAGTTATATTGACTAACTCTTTGCTAAAATATTATTTGTTAATAAAACGAAGAATAACTAATAAATTGGCAAGGAATAATAAATATAAGGAAATTAATAAAGTAGCGAAAGGAACTGTTTTAATGAGGGAAGAAAAAGTAAAAATAATTCCCCTTGGTGGACTAGGGGAAATAGGTAAAAATATTACAGTTTTTGAATGTGATGATGAAATTATTGTTGTTGATTGTGGAATAGCATTTCCAGATGAAGAGATGTACGGGGTAGATTTAATAATACCAGATATATCGTATTTGAAGAATAATGTTAAAAAGATAAAAGGTATATTCTTAACACATGGACATGAGGACCATATAGGGTCATTACCATATGTACTAAAAGAAGTGAATGTACCCATATATGGAACTAAATTGACTATAGGTATAGTAAAGACAAAGTTAGAAGAACATAATTTACTATCAGAAGTTAAATTACATAATGTTGAAGCTGGAGATATAATTAAATTTGATAAGTTTAAGGTTGAATTTATAAGAAACACCCATAGTATAGCTGACTCTTGTAGCTTAGCTATATTTACTCCAGTTGGTACAATATTACATACAGGGGACTTTAAAATAGATTATACACCAATCGATGGAGAAACAATGGATTTGCAAAGGATATCTAATTTAGGTAAAGAAGGAGTAACTTTACTTATGGCAGATAGTACTAATGTTGAAAGAAAGGGACATTCTTTATCAGAGAAAAGTATAGGGCACACATTAGATAGAATTATTAGTAAAGCTAAAGGAAGAGTTATTGTAGCAACTTTTGCATCTAATATACATAGAATGCAACAAATTGTTGATGCTTCTATTAAAAATAAAAGAAAGGTTGTTTTTAATGGAAGAAGTATGGAGAATATATCAAAAGTTGCAATGGAACTAGGATATCTGCATATACCTGAGAATAGTGTATTAAGTATTGATGATTTAAAAGATTACGATAATAGTAAAATCACATTAATTACAACTGGAAGTCAAGGAGAACCAATGGCATCTTTAGCAAGAATAGCATTTTCTAATCATAGGAAAATAGCTATAGAGCATGAAGATACTTTTATAATTTCTGCTTCTCCAATCCCTGGAAATGATAAACTTATTTCTAGGGTTATAAATGAGTTGTTTAGAAAAGGTGCAGATGTTATATACGAAGATTTAGCAGATGTGCATGTATCAGGTCATGCATATCAAGAGGAGTTGAAGCTAATACATACTTTAGTTAATCCTAAATATTTTATGCCTGTTCATGGTGAATATAGACATTTAAAACATCATGGTGATTTGGCAGAAAATTTAGGTATGGATAAAAATAATATATTTATTTTAGAAACTGGAAATGTACTAGAACTAACTAAAAATGGTTGTAAAAAAGAAGGTAAAGTAAGAACTGGAGCTGTATTTGTTGATGGATTGGGTGTTGGAGACGTTGGGAATATAGTATTAAGGGATAGAAGGCACTTAGCACAAGATGGAATGTTAACTATAGTTGTTGCAATTGAAAGAGAGACATTAAGTATAGTATCAGGACCAGATGTTATTACAAGAGGATTTGTATATGTTAAGGAATCAGAGGAGTTAATCAATAAAGTTAAAGAAATATCAGTAATTGAAGTAGAAAAGTGTTTAGAGATTGGTGTTATTGAATGGTATGTATTAAAAAGTAATGTGAAAAAAGCAGTAGAAAATTATATTTACGAAAAAACAAAAAGAAGACCAACTATAATTCCAATTATAATGGAGACATAAATATAATTTTTAAAATTATATTTACATATTTGATAAAGCAAACAAAAGTATGTATAATTATTATGTAAACATTTAAAGTGGGGAAGGGTAATAAATATGAATATAGGAACAGTTAAAAAATATCAAGAGTTAATGCAAGAATTTTCAAAAACTCCAAGAGAAGATGTTATGAGATTTAAAAAGAAATATGAAGAAGTTTTAAGTGAATTCTTAAAGTTAGAAGAAGTTTATACTATAGCTTCAAAAAAATCTTCGTTAGAAGATATTAAAAATAATGTAGCTAAGCCATTATGTGCGTTAAATCATAAAAAAATGCCAGGAATGTGGTTTTTTTCTGAAAGAGAATTTGCACAAGACTTTGTAAAGCATTTTGGCTTAATAAAAGATGGAGTTGAATATATAAGAACATTAAAAGGTGAAGAAATTATAGAAGCAATTAAGTATGGAGTATTTAATGGTATTTATCAGTTTTCTATAGATGAAGGTAAATGTACTATGGTTATGGTTCCATATGATTTATTAAATGCTTATTTCAATAGCAAAGGTGAAGAGAACTTTTTAGAAAAAAATCAATATGAATTAATGATTCTATTTACTATGATGAAGTTCCATGGAAAGCTTGTATATGCAATTGAAAGTGATGATTTAGGTAAAGATGGAAAAAGTAAATTAGCTTGCGATAGAAAAGGTGTACTTAATTTATTTGAAAAGAAAGATGATGCCGATATACATAAATATGATATTGGATATGGTAGAAAAGAATCAAAGGGATTAAATATAATTGAATTAAGAAATTCAATTAATGAAATTTCAGAAGAAGTAGAAGTAGTAAAGATTGAAATTAAAGAAAATGTATTTGAAATAAGTAGTAAAAAGTTAGCTTATATATTAAATGAAATGACTAAAATTAATCAATAAATTATATAAAAAAATAACTGAATTTAAGATAATATTGAATAGTAATATACATGTAAATGATATTATGAATATTAGATATAGCTAGGATAAATACACCTTGTGGCTAATTTAGTGAGTTTCCATTATTGTTAGTATAGATAGCTTTTTACTTTTTAATTAAAATTATATATAATATTTAAATGAAAGTTAGTATATTAAAAATTTTACTTTTATAAGATTGAAAGGAGATTTATCTATGAAAGATTTATTAGATAAAGGAGCTGTAGTACAAAGGGATATGGAAACATATGCAATAGCGCCACATTTAACAGGAGGCTTAATTACTCCAAAGCAATTAAGAGATATAGCTGATGTTGCAGAAAGATATAATGCTTCTGCTGTAAAAGTTACTGGAGCTCAAAGAATTGCTATAGTTGGAATAAAGGAAGAAGATATAGATAAGGCATGGGCTGATTTAGGAATGAAACCTGGAGCTGCTATAGGGTTATGCGTTAGAAGCGTAAAGATATGCCCAGGAACTACTTTCTGTAAGAGAGGATTACAAGATTCAGTTGCAATAGGATCTAAATTAGATGGTGCATTTCATGGAAGAAATCTTCCTAATAAGTTAAAAATAGGTGTAAGTGGATGTCCAAATAGTTGTGCTGATAGCCATACAAGAGATATTGGTTTAATTGGAGGACCTAAAGGATGGATTCTTTACCTTGGAGGAAGAGGTGGAGTTATTCCTAGATTAGGTGATAGAATAGCTATGAATATTCCAGATGAAAAAATCTTTGATGTAGTTGAAAAAGTAATAGATATTTATGCTGAACATGGTCAAGGAAGAGAAAGATTAGGAAATTATATAGATAGAATTGGCTTAGAAGAATTTAAAAAGCAATTAAATATTGAAGAGTTTTTAAATGCATAATTTAAGATAATAGAGGCAAATATTAAAGTATGATTAACATAATCAGCTTTAATATTTGCTTTTTTATTATTTAAACTAGTTATATAGAAAAATTTAAATAATATTTAAAAGTAGTACAAAATATATAGTGTTTAAGAGAAATTCTTTTATTATAAAAAGGTATTTCGAGAGTTAAAGTTATTTACTTAACATAAATATAGGGTATACTAATTAAATGAAATAATAAATTTTTATAAAGATGAGGGAAGCAGATTGAATAATACATTTAGTAAATATAATTTATGCAATGAAATAATGAAAGCATTAGATGGTATAGGATATAAAAATCCATCAGATGTACAGGATAAAGTAATTCCAGAAGTGCTTAAGGGAAATGATATCATAGTTAAATCTCAAACAGGGAGCGGAAAGACAGCTGCATTTGCAATACCTTTAAGTGAAAAGGTAGTTTGGGAAGAAAATAAACCACAAGCTTTAATATTAACTCCAACAAGAGAACTTGCAATTCAAGTAAAAGAAGAAATTAAAAATATAGGAAGATTTAAAAGATTAAAAGCTGTTGCTGTATTTGGAAAACAACCTTTTTCAGAACAAGCTAGAGAATTAAAGCAAAAATCACACTTTGTTGTTGGAACTCCAGGAAGAGTATTTGATCATATTGATAGAGGAACATTAGATACTTCAGAGATTAAATATTTAGTAATTGATGAAGCAGATGAAATGTTAAACATGGGATTTATAGATCAAGTAAGAGATATTATTAATACCTTAAACAAAAATAGACAAACAATGCTGTTTTCAGCAACTATTCCCGAGGAAATAATATCATTATGTAATATGTATATGAAGAATCCTATTAATATTGAAATAAAATCACAAAAGCTAATAACTGATAATATTAAACATGAACTATATAGATTTGAAGAGTTTTATAAATTGGATAACTTAAGTAAGCTTTTGATAAGTGAAGCTCCTGAAACTGCAGTTATTTTCTGTAAAACTAAAGAGAATGTTGATAAGGTTTTTGAAAATTTAAATAAGAAGGGTTATTCAGTTAATAAAATTCATGGCGGTATGCTTCAAAAAGATAGACTTGATGTTATGGATAAATTTAAAAGAGGGAATTTTAGAGTTTTAGTAGCTACGGATGTTGCTGCAAGAGGAATTGATGTTGAAGGAATTACTCATGTTATAAACTATGATTTGCCTGTTGAAAAAGAAGCTTATGTACATAGAATAGGAAGAACAGGAAGAGCTGGAGCTAGTGGGAAAGCTATATCTTTTGTTAATCAATATGAAGATGGATTACTTGATATGATTCAAGAATACATAGGTTTTAAAATTCCAGTAAGTAGTGAACTTCCAGAAGTAAATTCTGAAAAAAGAAATGAGTCTATTAAGTTATTAAAGTCTAAGCCAAAAATGAAAAGAGAAAAAGATAAGGTAATTAATAAGAATATTACTAAAATATATTTCAATGGTGGTAAAAAGAAAAAATTAAGACCAGGAGATTTTGTAGGTGCTATTTCAAGAATAGAAGGAATTACTGCCGAAGATATAGGAATAATAGATGTTCAAGATACTGTATCTTATGTTGATATTTTAAATGGAAAAGGAAACAAGGTTATAGAAGCACTTAAAAATTCAACAATAAAAGGTAAAAAGCTTAAGGTAGAAAAGGCAAGAAAGTAATAAAGTATTAAGGGTTGTATCAAAATTGATACAACCTTTTTGTTAAAAGTAGATATAATTAATATAAAAAATGAACATTTATTAAGAAAATTAAACAATTTTTATTTAAACTATTGATATTAAGGTAAAAATAGTATATTCTATTGGTAACGTTAACATTAAAAAATTATCATATTTAATATATAGTTTAAAAATTATACAAGGGGGCAGATTAGTTATGGGAATAGCTGTTATAGAAAATAACAATAGATTTAATATAGTATGTAATAATATTAAAGATAGATCTTCAAAAAGTGAAATATGTAATAGTAAGGATGGAAAAAGATTTTATAAAATAAAAGGTTTTTCTAAGGATAAGGCTGTAGAATGTATAGAAATAATATCAAAAGATAGATTAGAAGTTGTTCTTACTTTTAAAGGAGTATCGTTAGAGGATACTAAAATGTTAAAGAGAATAAAGTTAAAAGGTTTAAAAGAGGATGCAATTTATAAGAACATAAGAACGAGGGAAGTATTTTCAGGTGGGGCATTAATGAATTTAGGAGTAAATATTAATACACTATGTGGAGATATTGAAGGTAGTGTTATTTATTTAAAGGCAATATAAAATATAATGAAGTGAAAATTTTTATAGGAAGCTTAAATTGGCTTCCTTTTTTGTTTTACAAAATATAATGTATAATTACTTTATAAGAGCAAATTAGAAATAGAATTTAGGAGTAAATTATTATGAACTACAAAGTAATATTATTTGATGCAGATGAAACTTTATTTGATTTTAAAAAAACAGAAAGAGAAGCTTTTAAAAATACTATGATGGAATTTGGATTTGATTATGATGAAAGTTATCATTTTAGTATATATAAAGAAATAAATACTGCTATTTGGAAAGAACTTGAGGAAGGCATAATTACTCAAGAAAAATTAAAAATAGAAAGGTTTAAAAGATTAAATGATAAGTTGAATGCGGGTTTTGATGAGGAAGAATTTTCAAAAGCTTACATGATTAATTTAGGTAATGGATCCTTTTTACTAGATGGAGCAATTGAACTTATAGAAGATTTAAGTAGTAAGTATATTCTTTCTATTGTAACTAATGGTCTTACCATTGTACAAGAAAGAAGAGTTAAAAATTCGGTTATCGCAAAATACTTTAAAGATATAGTAATTTCAGAGGAGGTGGGAATTTCAAAGCCAAATCCTGAAATTTTTGAATATGCTTTAAGTAATATTGAAGGTGTAAATAAAAATGAGATTCTTATGATTGGAGATAGCTTGAGCTCTGATATAAGAGGTGGTATTAATTATGGTATTGATACTTGTTGGTTTAATATACACAAGGAAAAAAATAATAGTGGTTTAAGCCCTACTTATGAAGTGTCTAGCTATAAAGAATTAGCAGATTTATTATCATAAATAAATTGGAGGAAATAAAACCGTGAAGCAAGAAATATTGAAGAAGGTTAAGGAGCAGTTGGCCAAGGATTATAATTGTTCAGTTGAGGATTTTGATAATAGAAATAATTTAATAACAAATATTGAGTTAAATGAAGGTGATAGAAGGTATACTGATGATAAAGAAATATTAAAAATACTTGTTTTTAATGGAAAGGCAATTTTATCTGCTGATGAATGTATTAAAGAATGGTGCAACGAAAAGTTTTCAAATGGAAATGGTGATTGGCTATTTTTATATTCCAATTTAAGAATCATAGACAAAAAGTTAAATGAATTTGGATATGAAATAGAAAATACCCATCATTATTATTTGCCATATGGTATAGATGATGATATAGTAAATGATTTAAAATGGTATAATCAAGATGAAATAAAGCAGTTTAAGGATGATAATAGATTTGATGAAGCATTTGCATTTGATAATAATTTTCCAGATGTACTTGCTGTAGCTAAGATTGATGAGCGTGGAAATATATTGGGAATGGCTGGAGCTAGTAAAGATAGTGATGTAATGTGGCAAATTGGAATTAATGTTTTAGAAGGCGCTGAAGAGAAAGGTGTTGCTAAGACTGTAGTTAAAGCATTAAAAAATGAAATACTACGTAGAGGAAAGGTTCCTTTTTATGGTACAGTAGAATCACATATAATATCACAAAAGGTTGCATTGGCTTCAGGATTTTATCCAGCTTTTGCAGAAGTGAAGATAAGAAAAATATAATAGTTGTTAATAAAGAAAAAATAAATAGATTATCTCTAGAAATTAATATAACTTTCCTTAAGATACTCTATTTATTTTTTCGCCTTACCATGATGCAACCATTAAATATAGTGTGTATTTCTGAATTCTGATGGAGTAACGCCTTCAAAAGATTTAAATGTTCTAGAAAAATGGCTTTGATCATAAAAGCCAAGAGATATAGCAATATCAAGCATACTTTTATTAGTTGTAAGTAATAAAACCTTAGCTCTATCTATTTTAATTTTTTTAGAATATTTCATTAAAGAAATTCCCATATGCTTTTTAAAACAAGTAGAAGCATATTCAGGAGTTATTCCTAAATGTTCAGATATTTTATCGAGAGACATAAAACTTTCAATATTCATATGCAAATGTTGAAGAAGCTTGTTTACTATAAAGTTGTCCTTCACTTCAACATCACTAATTAAAAATTCAAGATATGCTTCAGCCATTTCAAGTTCAAGTTCTTGTAAGGCTTTTAAATCATTTAAAGTAGGTATTTTTTCATAATACTTATTGTATAAAGTATGTAAGTATTTCTTTGAAATACCATGTCTTATAATTTCCTTAGAAAATATAGCATTCCAAATATATAAATCTATTTTTTTATCCTCAATGTTTAAATCATCTTCTAATTCACCAATATGCTTTTGTTGAATTTTATAAAGTATAGCAGGCCTGTCACTAGTATCGATAAAAGATGAAAATTCATTACTAAATATATTTAAATCTGAAATAAAGCTTTCATACATAAAAAAATCCCCCATCTTAAAATAAAATATATTAAATATATAACTATTATATTATAAATATACAAATTAGCTCAACTTAAAAATTTATAATTATGTATATAGATATTATAAAATAGATGAGGTGGTTATATGAATAAGCATGCAGTTTTTCATGTTTTAGATACTCCTTATGCTTATGGTAAGGATAAAGATACATTAGTAGTTAGAGTAAGGGTAGCAAGAAACGATGTTAATGAATGTTATATCTATTATAAGGATAGGTATGATTGGGAAAATCCATATTTAAAAAAGAAAATGATAGTTGTTGCTGAAACTGAGTTGTTTACGTATTATCAGGCAGAAATTTCAGTGTTTAGAAATAGATATAGATATTATTTTGAGTTTATAGATAATAATAATCAAAGGTTTGAATATAATGAACGAGGATTTGTTAATCGAGAGTTTAAATATAATGATATGAATTCATTCCAATTTCCATATATAGCAGAAGAGGATTTATATTATGAAGAAAAGTGGCTTCAAGAGTCAGTGGTATATCAAATTTTCCCAGATAGATTTTGCAATGGTGATAGCAATATAAATGTTGAAGGAACACTTCCATGGGGAAAGGGTAAGGTTCATAAAAGAAGTATGTATGGGGGTGATTTGAGAGGGATAATAGATAAATTGCCATATTTAAAAGATTTGGGGATAAATTTAATTTACTTAACGCCTATTTTTAAATCAACAACTAATCATAAATATAATACAAAAGATTACTTTGATATAGATCCTCAATTTGGTACTTTAAGTGAAGCAAGAGAATTGGTTGAAAAGGCACATAGTAATGGAATAAGGATAGTATTTGATGCTGTTTTTAACCATTCAGGATCAGATTTTTTCGCATTTGAAGATGTGATTAAAAATCAACAAGAATCAAAATATAAGGATTGGTATTTTATTGATTCATGGCCAGTTAGTAAGTCAAAGAATAAGTATTATACATTTGCAAACGGTTGTGATAATATGCCGAAATTAAATACAAATAATGAAGAGGTTAAAGAGTATTTACTTAAGGTTGGAGAGTATTGGATTAAAGAAATTGGAATAGATGGTTGGAGACTTGATGTTTGTGATGAAGTTGGGCATGAATTTTGGAGAGCTTTTAGGAAGGTAGTTAAGAAAGCTAATAAAAATGCTGTTATTATTGGTGAAATAATGCACGAAGCAAATTCTTTCTTAAAAGGGGACCAATTAGATGGAATTATGAACTATCCATTTAAAAATGCAATTATAGATTTCTTTGGTAAAAACATTATTACAGCAAGAGAGTTTTTAGATATAATGGCTGAAAATAGGGTTTTATATATGGATAGTATAACTAAGCAAATGTGGAATTTGGTTGGAAGTCATGATACTAAAAGAATTTATGATGAATGTGAAGGTAATATAGATAGAATTAAATTAGCAATTGCATATCAATTTTTATATTTAGGTGTTCCATATATTTATTATGGAGATGAAGTTGGTTTAGATGGAGGAGATGACCCTCAAAACAGAAAATGTATGATTTGGGATGAAGAAAAGCAAAATAAAGAGTTGCTTAATTTCTACAAAAAAATGATTAAAATTAGAGCTTCAAATAAGGCGCTTGTTCATGGTGATTTTGAAGAAGTGTATTGTGATGAAAACTTATTAGCGTTTAAAAGGGTACTAAATGATGAAAAGTTAATAGTTATATTTAACAATAGTGATGAAGATGCTATTATAGAATTAAATTTAAAATGTAGTGCTAAAGAGCTAATTACAGGTAATATCCAAGAATTAAAGAAAATAAATTTAGATAAAAGATCATTTAAAGTTTTTAAATACTAAAAGTAAATTAATGACATTAATAAGCTTCGGTGTAGAATTGATAAAATTAATTTTACATCGAAGTAATTTAATCATAATTATATTGACAAACTGTAAAAATATGATAATATAAAATTAAGAAAACAATTTCATGAGTCCTAAAAAGGGAAAAATTTTTTAAGGACTTTATTAAAATAATTAATAAAGAAGTGATGTAATGAATAAGGTAGTAAGAGGTAGCTTTGAACTTATGAAGCAATTAAATGTTTCAGCGGTACTTAAGGTTATTAGAGATAATGGAAGTTTATCACGTGCTGATGTTGCAAAGATAACAGGATTAACGCCGGCAAGTGTGACTAATATTACTAAAATGCTTATAGAAGATGAATATTTAGTTGAATGTAAAGTAGGACAGTCAAGTGGAGGAAGGCCACCAATAATGTTAGAATTAAATCCAAATGCCAGATATGTAATAGGAATAAGTATTGGCGTAGGGATGATAGATGTTGTCATAACAAATCTTTCGGCAGAAATTATATTAAAAAAATCTATTGAAATTAATGAAGAAAGATATGATTATGATTTTGTTTTTAAAGAGTTAGTTAAATTAATTAATGAAGTTATAGAATGTAGTAAAATTGAAAAAGAAAAAATATTAGGGGCAGGGGTAGCGTTACATGGAATAGTAAATGCTAGAACAGGAATGTCTATATACTCACCTTACTATGGCTGGAAGGAAATAAATATTAAAGAAGCATTAGAAAATGAATTAAACTTAGGTGTTTATGTTGATAATGATGTTAGAGCAATGGCTTTAGGAGAAAGTTGGTTTGGAATTACTAAGGATATATCAAATTTTGTAACATTGAATATTTCAAATGGTATAGGTGCTGGAATTATTATAAATAATAAACCTTATTATGGGGTTGATTTTAGTGCAGGAGAAATAGGTCATATAGTTGTTGAAGGTGATGGAGATAAATGTAATTGTGGCAATTATGGATGCCTTGAGACAGTTGCATCTAATAATAATATTACTAAAAAAGCTATTAAACTTATTAAGCAAGGTACAAATAGTGTTTTAAAAGAGTTAAAGGCTGATATTAATCAATTAACAATAGAAGATATTTCTGAAGCAGCTAAGTTAGAAGATGAGTTAGCAATATCTATAATAAAGGAAGCAGCAAGATATATAGGAATAGCAATTACAAATTTAATAAATATATTAAATCCTACATCAATAGTAGTTGTTGGTGAAATATTTGAAAATACATTCTATGCAATTGAGACATTAAATGAAATTGTCAAGAATAGAGGAATGAAGCTTTCAAGTGAAAATGTAAGGATAATTAAAAGTATGTTAGGAAGAGATGCAGCAGTAGTTGGTGCTACAACATTAGTAATACAAGAAATATTTAATGGGATGAGTATTAATTAAATATGAGATAGACAAATAACCAAAGTTTGTTAAATCAATTAAAAAATAAAAATAAAAGTGGATGGTGAGATTATGAATAAAATTGGGTATGAAATTGAGAGGCTTTTAAAATTTGCATTGAGTAAGGAAATGATTTCCAAGTGGGACGTAATTGCAACAAGAAATGCATTAATTGATTTATTGAAAGTTGAGGAACCATTTGAAGGTGAAGTAGAAGAAGTAATTGAAGAGACACCTGTTAAGATATTAAATAATATTTTAGATTATGCAGTTGAGGCTGGATTAATAGAAGAAAATACAACAACACATAGAGATTTATTTGATGCTAAGATTATGGGCTTATTAATGCCAAGAGAAAGTGAAGTTGTTAAGAGTTTTTATGATAAGTATGAAAATGAATCTAAGGAAAAAGCAACAGATTGGTTTTATGATTTAAGCAAAGCATCAAATTATATTATGACAGAAAGAATAGCTAAAAATCTTTGGTGGCCTGCAAAAACAGAATATGGTGAGTTAGAAATAACGGTTAATTTATCTAAACCAGAAAAAGATCCTAAAGAAATTGCAAAAGCTAAGCTAATGAAACAATCAACATATCCAAAATGTCTTCTTTGTAAAGAAAATGTAGGGTATGCAGGTAGATTAAATCATCCAGCAAGACAAAATCATAGAATTATACCTATGATTTTAGATAATAGAGAGTGGTTTATGCAATACTCACCATATGTTTACTATAATGAGCATTGTATTGTATTTAGTGGTGAACATGAGCCAATGAAATTAACAAGAGGTTCAATTGAAAGGCTTGTTGAATTTACAGAAGTTTTACCACATTATTTTATAGGTTCAAATGCGGATTTACCAATAGTAGGTGGTTCAATATTAACACATGATCATTACCAAGGTGGAAGACATGAATTCCCAATGGAAAAGGCTAAAGTAGAAAAATACTATGAAAGTAGTAAATATAGAAATCTTGAAATTGGAAGTGTTAAATGGCCAATGTCTGTAGTTAGAATTAAGGGAAATAATAAGAATGAAGTTATAGATGCAGCAATGGATATATTTGAAGCATGGAAAATGTATTCTGATGAAGAAAATGATATATTAGCATTTTCAGGAGATATACCTCATAATACAGTAACACCAATAGCAAGAAGAAAAGGTGATGCTTTTGAGTTAGATATAGTATTAAGAAATAATAGAACTTCTGCAGAACATCCAGATGGAATATTCCATCCACATAAGGAGCTTCATCATATAAAGAAAGAAAATATAGGATTAATTGAAGTTATGGGATTAGCTGTTTTACCAGGACGATTAGAGAAGGAATTAGATATTATAGCTAATATACTATGTGGTGAATTAGATTATAACAGAGAAGAAGCAGAAAGAAATAATGAAATTAATAAGCATATTCCATGGATAGAAAAAATGTTAAGAGAAAATTCATCATTAAATTATATTGAGGCAAAGGAATTGCTTAAAAAGGAAGTTGGATTTATATTCTCAAAAGTACTTGAAGATGCTGGTGTATTTAAGAGAAATAAAAAAGGACAGGCTGGACTAGATAAATTCTTAAACCAAGTACTTTAGATAGTGATAAGTTTGTTATTTAATTTTATAAATAGATTGTTATAAGAGAGGTTGAATAGAGAATGAATAGAGAAGAAATGTTACAGTTATTTAAAAATGAATATGGTGTAGATGATAGAGAGATAAAAACTTTCTTATCGCCAGGAAGAGTTAATTTAATTGGAGAACATATAGATTATAATGGTGGATTTGTATTTCCAGGAGCACTTACTGTTGGTATTTATGCTGCATTAGCATTAAGAGATGATAGTAAAATAAGAATGAGATCAAAAAATGTTGCTGGTGAAGTTATTATAGATTTAGATAATGAATTAGTATATAAGAAGGAAGATGATTGGGGTAATTACCCGAAGGGAGTTATCAAAGAACTTAAGGATTTAGGGCATAAGGTACCAGGAATGGATATTGTGCTATTTAGTAATATTCCAGATGGTGCTGGACTTTCATCTTCAGCTGCGCTTGAAGTTTTAATGGCATATATTATTCTTTATTTAGAAAATCCAGAAAAAATTGATAGAGTTGAAGTAGCTAAGCTTTGTCAAAAGGTAGAGAATGAATTTGTAGGTGTTAATTGTGGAATAATGGATCAATTTGCAGTAGCTGTAGGAAAGAAGGATCATGCAATATTATTAGATTGCGCTTCTCTTTATTATGAATATGCTCCATTAAATTTAGGTGAATATAGCTTAGTAATAATGAGTACTAACAAGAGGAGAGAACTTGCAGATTCAAAGTACAATGAAAGAAGAGCCGAATGTGAAAAGGCGCTTGCTATTATAAATAGTAATAAAGAAAGAAAATTAGAAAATCTATGCCAAGCAACTTTAGATGATATAGAAAAATTCATCACTGATGAAACTATAAAAAGAAGAGCCGTACATGTTGTTAGTGAAAATGAAAGAGTTAAAATGAGTATGGAAATGCTTAAGAATAATGATATCTTAGGCTTTGGAGAACTTTTAACAGCTTCACATATGTCTCTTGAAAAAGATTATGAAGTTACAGGGATTCATCTTGATACTTTAGTTCATGAAGCTTTAAAGATTGAAGGCTGTATTGGCGCTAGAATGACAGGTGCTGGATTTGGAGGATGTGCAATAGCTTTGGTTGATAATGCTAAAGTAATTGAATTCAAAGAAAAAGTATCTGTAGCATATGAAGAGGTTACAAAAATTAAACCATCATTCTATACAAGTAATATAGGTGAAGGAACTCATGTGCTTAATTAGCAAAACATATAAAATTATTGGAAACCTAAAAAGGTTTCCTTTTTTCTTGTAAAGAATAGTATTCAATTACAAATAGATAAATTTATTGACTACTAACTAATAAAAAAGTATAATTAGAAAGCATTGTCTGGAAAAAGAAAAAGATTAATGTTCGTTAAAATGCGAATAAAAAATAAGTTGACTAAAATATGATTCGTGTTTATGCTAAAGGTATAATAAAATTCGACATAATTTTCAGGAGGCTTATATTATGAAAAATGCTTTAGTATTTCAATCAGATTTTGGTATAGCGGATGGAGCTGTTAGTGCTATGTATGGAGTTGCATACTCTGTAGATAAAACATTACAATTATTTGATTTAACTCATGAAATACCACAATACAATATCTGGGAGGCGTCATATAGACTAATACAAACTGTAGTTTATTGGCCAGAAGGAAGTGTATTTGTTTCTGTAGTAGATCCAGGAGTAGGTTCTAATAGAAAAAGTATTGGGGTTAAGACTGCAAAAGGGCAATACATAATAACACCGGACAATGGAACATTAACTCATATTAAACGTATCTGTGGAATTGTAGAAGCAAGAGAAATAGATGAAACTATAAATAGATTACCTAATTCAGGAGCATCATATACATTCCATGGAAGAGATATATATGCTTATACAGGTGCTAGACTTGCTGCTGGAGTTATAGATTTTGAACAAGTTGGACCAGAAATTCCAGTTGAAGATATAGTTGAATTACCAGTAGTTGAATCAACAAAGAATAATGATATGGTAACTGGAATAATTGATGTTTTAGATGTTAGATTCGGAAGTCTTTGGACAAACATCGGAAGAGAGTTATTTACTAGTTTAGGTATCAAGTATGGCGATAGAGTAGAAGTTGCAATAAAGAATGATACAAGAGAAGTTTACAGAAATATAATGGTATATGCAAAATCATTTGCAGACGTTCATGTTGGGGAGACTTTAGTATATGTTAATTCATTAGATAACTTAGCAGTTGCTATAAATCAAGGTTCTTTCTCAAAAGCATATAACATACAAACAGGAACTAATTGGATAATTTCTATTAGAAAGGCTCCAAGAGTAGTTTATGAATAAAATTTAAAGTATCATATAGTATATTGAGAAGGAGGAAATAATATGGGTAACAAATTATCAATTAAAACAATTGTGGCAATTGGTATTGGTGCTGCAGTATTTATGATATTAGGTCGTTTTGGGTCTATTCCATCTGGAATACCAAATACTAATATTGAAACATGCTATGCATTTTTAGCATTAATGGCAGTTTTATATGGACCAATTGCAGGGGTTGCTATTGGGTTCATAGGACATGCATTAAAAGACTTAGTTTTCTATGGTCCACCATGGTTTAGCTGGGTTATTGCTTCAGCTTCAATAGGACTTATAATTGGGTTAGCATGTAAAAGATTAAAGGTTAATGAAGGTGAATTTGGTAAAAAACAAATGATATTATTTAATATTTACCAAGTTGTGGCTAATGCAATAGCATGGCTTTTAATTGCACCAACATTAGATATACTTATATATGCTGAACCAGCTAAGAAAGTTTATTTACAAGGTGCTGTAGCAGGGGCTTCAAATGCGATTACAGTTGGAATATTAGGTACTATATTATTATATACTTATTCTAAGACTAGAGTTAAGAAGGGAAGCTTAGATAGAGAATAATATCTATTAAAATACCGGAGACTTTATGTCTCTGGTATTTTTAGTTAATTTAAAAAAGAATTTGTTTCATAATATACATATGATTAAAAATATAGTATTATCTTTAATGTAGATTATTACTTAGACTTTGCTATAAAAAATTTAAGCACTAAAAGCGAATAAAGTAATAGTAAGTAGTTTATTAAAATAAGATAATAAAAAAATTAAATAATAATTAATAAATTGTAATTTACATAAAAAACGAGGGAGATTTGCTATGAAAAAACCTGTAATTGAGTTCGTGGATTTTTCTTTTCAATACAGAGCTCAAGCAAAGCCAACATTAAATAACATAAATTTAACTATATATGAAGGAGAAAAGGTGCTTATAGTAGGGCCGTCAGGATCAGGTAAAAGTACTCTTTCGAATTGTATAAATGGGATTGTACCATTTTCTAATGAAGGTAAAATTTCTGGAAGTTTAAAAGTTAAAGGCAAAGAAACTAAGGAAATGAGTATATTTGAGTTGTCAAATTCAGTAGGAACTGTACTTCAAGACCCTGATGGACAGTTTATAGGATTGACAGTTGGAGAAGATATAGCTTTTAAGTTAGAGAATGATTGTGTATCTCAAGAAGAAATGAAAGAAAAAGTTAAAATTGTTTCTGAAATTGTTGGAATAGACACTCATTTAAATGCTGCACCATATAGTTTGTCAGGTGGACAAAAACAACGTGTTACATTAGCTGGAGTTATGGTTGGAGATGTTGATATACTTTTATTTGATGAGCCACTTGCAAGCTTAGATCCTGCAACAGGAAAAAGTGCAATTGAGTTAATAGATCAAATTCAAAAGGAAACTAAAAAGACTATATTAATAATAGAACATAGATTAGAAGATGTATTACATTGTGCTGTGGATAGAGTAATTGTTGTTAATAATGGTGAAATAGCTGCGGATATAACTCCAGCAGAATTATTAAGTTCAAATATTTTATCTGAAACTGGAATACGTGAACCATTATATATTACAGCTTTAAAATATGCAGGATGTACAATTACTCCAGAAATGAAACCAGAACATATTGATACTTTAAATATAGATTTATGCAGAGAAAAATTAAAAACTTGGTATGAAGAAACTTCTGAAGAGGAAAAGCAAACAACAGGTGAAGCTATCCTTGAAATGAAGGATGTAAAGTTCTCGTATGAAAGTGGAAAAGAAATATTACATGGTGTTTCATTTAAGGTTAATAAAGGTGAAATGGTTAGTATCGTAGGAAGAAATGGAGCAGGTAAATCAACTATTTCTAAATTAATATGTGGTTTTTATAAGCCAACAGAAGGTCAAATATTATTTGATGGTAGAGATTTAATAAATGATACTATTAAAGAACGTGCAGAAAAAATAGGTATTGTAATGCAAAATCCAAATCAAATGATATCTAAAACTATGATTTTTGATGAAGTAGCTTTAGGACTTAAGGTTAGAGGAGTTCCTGAAGAAGAAATTAAAAATAGAGTATTTGAGACGCTAAAGATTTGTGGATTATACGAATTCCGTAATTGGCCAATATCAGCTTTAAGCTTTGGACAAAAGAAACGTGTTACAATAGCATCAATATTAGTATTAAATCCGGAAGTTATTATTTTAGATGAGCCTACAGCAGGTCAGGACTTTAAACATTACACTGAAATTATGGAATTCTTAAAAGAATTAAATAAAAAAGGTGTAACTATAGTAATGATAACTCATGATATGCATCTAATGCTTGAATATACTAACAGAGCAATAGTACTATCAAATGGATTAAAATTAGCTGAGGATATTGCAGCTAATGTTCTTACAGATGAAGAAGTAATCAATAAAGCAAATTTAAAGGAAACATCTTTATATGAATTAGCTGTAAAGGCTAAACTAGAAAATCCAAGAATGTTTGTTAAGAAGTTTATTGATTACGATAGGAGGATTAGAAGAATATGAGTACGATGATTGGATATTCAGATATAGATTCACCGATTCATAGACTAACAGGGGCATCAAAACTAATTGCCTTAATTATTTGGGCAGTAGCTTCAATGGTTACATACGATACACGTGTACTTTTAGGAATGTTTGTTATAAGTATAATTGTATTTAAAATTTCAAAAGTAGAATTCAAACAAATTTCATTTGTTTTATATTTCATATTAATATTTTTATTACTAAATAATTTAGCTATTTTTATATTCTCGCCATATGAAGGGGTTGCGATATATGGAAGTAGAACTGATTTATTTAAGATTGCAGGACCATATACAGTAACTGCACAACAACTATTTTATCAATTTAACATAACATTAAAGTATTTTTCTATAATACCAATGGCCTTATTATTTATGGTAGCAACTAATCCAAGTGAGTTTGCATCATCATTAAATAAAATAGGTGTAAGCTATAAAATAGCATATTCGGTTTCTATAGCATTAAGATATATACCAGATGTTCAACGTGATTATCAAGATATATCATTTGCACAACAAGCTAGGGGAATAGATATGTCTAAGAAAGAAAAAATAGGTAAAAGAATTAAAAATTCAGCATCTATATTAATGCCATTAATATTCTCAAGTTTAGAGAGAATAGAAACTATAAGTTCAGCTATGGAATTAAGAGCATTTGGTAGTAATAAGAAGCGTACTTGGTATAATGGTAGACCGTTTAAAAAAGGAGATTATATAACAATAATATTAGTTAGTATAATATTAGTAATAGCTATTATTGCAACAGTAATTAATGGCGGACGTTTTTATAATCCATTTATTTAAAGAATAATAAGTTAGCACTATTGAAAAAATAATAGTGCTAACTTATTCTATTATATAGGGAATATTAATGAGGAAAAATGCAAAAAAATATATAGGTATTTAAAAATAAATGCTAAATGTGATGTTTTTGTAACTATTTTGTAATTTAATTGTGTGTATATATAGTTATAATAAAGGTATAAATGATAGTAGAAAAAACTAGGGGGCAGTTTGAGTAATGAGAAATTCAAAGAGAATTACCAATAAAGATAGTAGTAAGAATCAGAAAATACTTATTGGAGTTTTAGCAATTACAGTAGTAATTTTAATTGGGGTAATTGCTTTGAATATTAATAAGGATGAAGCCAAGCAAGTAAGTGCGAAGCAAGGCACAGAATTAGAAATGGAAGAAAATGATGGAAGAGATTCAAATTCATCAGAAGAAAGATTAACATATACAAGTTATGAAAATGATATAAACGCAGATAATGCTAGAGAAATTGAAAATATGTTAAATAAGTGGAATTATCTAAGAACAGATGGAAAGAAAATTGCATATTTAACATTTGATGATGGTCCTTCAATTGAAACAACTCCAAAAATATTAGAAACTCTAAGAAATAATGAGATTAAGGCCACATTTTTTGTGTTAGGTAGTAATGTTGAAAAGAGTGATACTCAAAAAGAGTTATTAAAGGAGATGGTAAAAGAAGGTCATGCTATTGGAAATCATGGATATTGTCATAATTATAGTATTTTATATCCAGGAAGAGTTGCTGATACTACAGCATTTATAAATGATATGGAAAAATCAGAGAATGTAATGAAATCAGTTTTAGGAGATGATTTTAGTACTAAAGTGATTAGATTCCCAGGAGGGCATATGTCATGGAAGACAGGAAATCTTGATCCGGTTCTAGAACAACATGGATATACTTATATAGATTGGAATGTTTTAAATGGAGATGCTGAAGGAAATGGTAAAACTGTTGAGCAATTAATTAATAGATTAAAAGAAACAATAACCAATTTATGTGGAAATGATGATGTTTTAGTTGTTTTAATGCATGATACTGATGCAAAACCTACTACGGCAGAATCATTACAACAAAGTATAGACTATTTAAAGTCTTTAGGATATGAATTTAGAACTTTAAAATAAAAATGCTGGATAAATACAAATTTTATCCAGTATTTTATTTGCATAAAATTCAAATTATAAATAACAGATTATAATAATGTATATTTGTGAGGAAATAATGAAAAAGATATTAATAGTTGAAGATGAAGAAAGTATAAGAGGATTTTTAAAAATAAATTTGAAGAGAAATGGATATGAGGTTATTGAGGTAGATAATGGAGAGGATGGTATAAAAATAGCTATTAATGAAAAACCTGCAATAGTAATACTTGATGTAATGTTGCCAGGAATAGATGGCTTTAATGTATGTAAAAGAATTAGAGAAGAAGAAAAGAATATAGGGATTATTATGCTTACAGCAAAGAGTCAAGACATTGATAAAATAACAGGATTAGAATATGGAGCAGATGATTATATTGTAAAGCCATTTAATCCTATGGAGCTTTTATTAAGAATAAAGGCAATATTAAGAAGAATTGGTGATGAAGAAGAAAAAAGAACTATAGAGCAAGGAAGATTTAAAATAGATACTTATGCAAAAAAAGTATTTAAATCAGATAAAGAAATTGATTTAACACCTAAAGAATATTCTATAATAAAATTATTTTTAGAAAATCCAGAGAAGGCATTTTCTAGGGATGAATTAATGGATTTAATTTGGGGAGAAAATTATATTGCGGATCCTAAAATTGTTGATGTTAATATAAGAAGATTAAGAAGTAAAATAGAATCATCTTCATCAAAACAAGGATACATAGAAACTATATGGGGATTTGGATATAGATGGAGGGGCGAAGAGGTTGAAGAGCATAAGAAGTAAACTATTAAAAAACTTTTTAATAGTAATAGTATCTACAGTATTAGTCTTTGATGTATTAACGATTTTATGTCTTAAAGCATATTATTATAAAAATACCCAGAACACATTAATTAATCAATTAGAATCAGCTATAAACTTTTATCAAAAATATTTTTCTAATAATAAATTAATGGAAAACATTTATGATAATGTAGATATTTTTTGGAATACAAAAGAAGAGCAAATTGAAATTTTAGATTCAGATGGGAATTTATTAATGGATTCTTACGGAATTAGAGATAATCAACTTTTAAGTACCCCAGATATAGCAAAGGCCAAAAGTGGAAATGTAGGAATATGGAGTGGGCATATTGATTGGTATAATGAAAAGGTAATGATTATTTCCAAGGGAATTAATTCAAAAATTGATGCAGATGAAATGATAGGGATAGTAAGAATTGTATTTCCACTAACTGAAGTAAATAGAATATTAGATTCATTTAGCATTTTAATATTATTTGTTTCTGTTGTAGTTATAGTATTAGGAGTAATAATGAGCTTAATAATAGCTAGAGATATAGTTAAACCTATAAAAAAAATAACAAAAGTAGCTAAAGAAATGGCTGATGGAAATTTGGATATAAGAAGTAATATTACAGATAATATTGAAATTTCGCAATTGTCGAAAACATTGAACTATATGGGAAGCGAATTAGAGAAGAGAGAAAAGTTGAAAAATGAATTTATTTCATCTATTTCACATGAATTAAGAACGCCATTAACATCTATTAAGGGATGGGCTATAACATTAAAGTATGATTATAGTGATGTTGATACACTTGAATTAGGATTAGATATTATAGAAAAAGAAAGTGATAGATTAACAGATATGGTTGAAGAATTATTAGATTTTTCTAAGTTAATCAATGGAGTTATTACATTAAATAAGAGTAATTGTGATATAAAAGAATTTATGATTTTTATAGAAAATAACTGGAAGCCAAGGGCTATAAAAGAAAGAAGAAAATTCACTGTGTTAATCCAACCTAATATAGGATATGGTTATTTTGATGAGAATAGGTTAAAACAAGTGTTAAATAATATTATTGATAATGCATTTAAATTTACTGATAAAAATGGTGTAATAATTATAAAAGCAAGTAGAGTAAATAATACCTTCCAATTAGATATAGAGGATAATGGAATAGGTATAAGCAAAGAAGACTTACCAAGAATTAAGGATAAATTCTACAAAGGGAAAAATAGTAAATCTAAAAATGGAATAGGATTATCAATTGCAGATGAGATAATTATGCTTCATGGAGGGAAATTTAAAATAAATAGTAAGGAAAATGAAGGAACAACAATACAAATAGAAATTCCCTTAAGTGAGGGGGATAATCTATGATGAAAGTAAAAAGATATATAATAATATTAATTACAATATTTATATCAATGTTCATAAGTTGTAAAAGCGTAAATAAAAAGCTAGAAAAAATGAACAGTTTTAAATTTATAGGTGTTTGGAAGATAAATTCTGTAGAAGTATTTGATGAAGATGAAGCTGACTATACTGATAATATGTTAAATAAAGAAATAAAAATAGGAAGTAATGAAATAAAAATATTAGATAATAATAAAAAGCAAGTAAGGTATAAGTTAAAAGCTGTTAAAAGTGACTATATGCTATCATACGAAAAGAATGTATCTATAAGTAAATATATGAATGGGAAAGAATTTATAGATTTGATTTCAGTAATAGATAATAATCAAGTGGTAGGAGAGTTCTTTTTAAATTCAGATACAGAAATGACATTTATATATCATGGATATTTATTAAATTTAACTAAGATTAGTGAAAATGTGAGCTTCAGAAGTGATGAAGAAGAGAAAGATATAAATAGTGAAATTAAGTATGATGATTTTGATACATTAGAAGGAGTTATGTTAGGGTTAAAGACTCCTAGAGAAGAATTAGATGATATGAGTTATACTGAAGAAAGTTATAGAACACTTTGGATATCACACCATAATTATAGATTAGGATATGTATATGCAAAAGAAAATATAATATTTCCAAGGTTAAGTGGAATTTGGAGCTTGAGAGTAAAGGAAAATAGTAAAGATGGATTTGTTATTGATGAATTTAAGGTAGGAGTATATGGGGAAGTAAGTAGTGAAAAAAATGAAATAAGTAATAATTTTGTTACAAATATATATAAAAGTATACTTTTTGTTGGGAATGATTATATAGCTATTCAAAAGTATGTAGGAGATAATTTTCAAGGAAATTATCCAATATATGAAATAATTCCAGTAAGCAATATTAATATAGATAGTGGATTACAAGTTAATGAAATATTTAATGAAAAAGAAAAGGAAAAATATCTTAATGAATTAAAAAATAAAATAGATAGTTTGTCAGATGAGGAAAAAGAAAGATTGAATGTTGGGACTTATGATGAAAGTAATGTTGCTATTAAAAGAGAACTTGGAAAGTGGAGATTTATAGGAAAGATTTTGCCTAAAAATATGAATGAAGATGGAGAAGAATTTAATATAGGAATATTGCCAGAGAAGAGATTTATTAATTATAATACTATGTATATTTCTTGGAAAGATTTAAAGAGTGAGTTAGGGTTATTTAAGGATGCATTTATATCTCCGTTAGGTAAAATAGCATTAATTCAGTTTGATAAATATATATCTATATATAAAATAGAAAACGGAATGTTAATTACTGAACCTATAGAAATGATTCCAATTGATGAAAATGAAGAAGTAATAATGGCGGAATGGTGTGATGGTAGTTATGTGGAACAATGGGAAAAGGTATTTCTTGATGGAGATGTAATTTTAGATGATAATTATTAATTAGTAATTATGTAAAATGTTTAATATACACTTACAAAAGTATTGTAAAAAAAAAAATATATGGTATAATTAAGGAGAAGTCAATTTTGACAATAACAAGATTTAAAGTAGATTAATAAAATTTCTCCTTATTTTTTAAGAGTAATATTATTAACCATGATAAATCTTAAGAAAATGGAGGAATTTATAATGGCAGATAAGACTATTGTATGCAGAGATTGCGGAAAAGAATTTTTATTCACAGAAGGTGAACAAGCATTTTACAAAGAAAAAGGATTCGATAACGAACCAGTAAGATGCGTTGAATGCAGAAGAGCAAGAAAAGCACAACAAAACAATAGAAAGTAATTGAATTTTCAAGACTGTAAGAATTAATCTTACAGTCTTTTTTTATAAAAAGATAAATATAGTATAAAATATATTTAGATAAATTGGTTTCATAAAATTGTAACAAATTAACACATATAATAAAAAATATGGTAAAATGTATAAATGATATATAGTGCATTAATAGGGGGCAATAAAATTGAGCGAAAAAACAGTAAATAAGAAAAAGAAACCTAAAAAAAGAACAATAATTCTTTCGATAATATTTATATTGGTGTTTGCTATGGTTGGGATATCTGCAAGCTATTATAGTTATGTTAAAAGTAAGATATATACAGAATCTAATGAAATAAAAATTAAAACTGTTGATAAGAAAAGTGAAGATGAAGTTAATTATAAAGAAGTTGAAGGAATTACTAATGTATTGTTAGTTGGAACAGATGGTAGAGATGTAAATGAAAAAGCAAGAGCAGATTCTATTATAATTGCAACTTTAGATAATAATAATAAGGAAATAAGATTAACATCATTGTTTAGAGATACGTTAGTTGATATTGAAGGGTATGGACCGCATAAATTGAATGCAGCTATGGCCTTTGGGGGAATAGATTTATTAAAAGATACAATACAGGAAACATATGATATAAGCATAGATAAATATATAATAATAAACTTTTGGGGATTTGAGGCTATAATAGATCAAATAGGTGGATTAGAGATAGATGTTAAAGACTATCAATTAGATGAATTAAATAAGTATATAGGTGAATCTACAGGTGGAAATGATTGTCCCGTTACAGAATCAGGATTGCAATTATTAAATGGAAAGCAAGCTTTATCTTATTCAAGAATAAGAAAAGGTGTTGGGGATGAATTTGAAAGAACGGAAAGACAGCGAGAAGTATTATTTAAAATTGCAGAAAAATTAAGAGAAACAAACCCAATAAAATATTTAGGAATTGTAAATAGTATGCTTGATTATTTAAATACTAATATAGATCCCTTGGATGCATTAGATATGGCATATACAATTTATAAATTTCCTAGTTTAGATACGAAACAAATTCATATACCAGTTACGGAATTATCAGATGATATGAACTATGGTGGAGAAGTAGGTTGGGTATTTATAATGGATAGAAAGCAAAATACGCAAATTTTACATGATTTTATATTTAATGATATAGAGCCAGATGAAAGTCAATTCGATTATAGTTCATTAAGAGAAGCGCTTAGTGAATACAGAACTGGTGAGTGGATTGAAAATTACCAAGATGATTATGAAGATGATAAATCGAGCGCAAGTGTAAATAATCAAGAAGATGATGAAGATATAATCTATACAGGTGATTGGGAATAATTAAGAAGGAAAATTGTTTATAATTAATTTAATAATTATGGACAATTTTCTTTTAATAAATAATAGTGGTTTACAATAAATTAAAATATATTAATAAAATTGCATTTGATTGTAGATAAGTCATAAAAAATAGTATAAAATTAAATATATGTTCGGAAACGTTTCCGAAAATTATAGTAAATGAATGAACTTTATGGTGGGGAGAGAGAGTATAATGAGTACTAAATTAAATTTTAATAATGATTTTGATAAAATATATGGTTATGATGGAGATTTAGGAGCTATTTATTCTAAAGATAAATGTAAATTTATATTATGGGCGCCAACAGCAGAAAATGTTCAATTAGCATTGTATGGTGATAATGGATATGATTTTGATTGTGAAGCTAAAGAAGTTTATACAATGAGTAAAGGTATTAATGGGACTTGGATAGTTGAAATAAATGGTGATTTTAATGGACAATTTTATAATTATTTAATTAATATAAATGGAAAAATTAGTGAAGTTGTGGATCCATATGCAAAAGCAGTAGGGGTTAATGGTAATAGAGGTATGGTCATTGATTTAAATACCACTAATCCAGAAGGATGGGAAAAGGATACTAAACCAGAATTAAAAAGTGCTACAGATTCAATAATTTATGAAGCTCATGTAAGAGATTTATCAATTGATGAAACATCTGGAATAAGTAACGAATATAAAGGCAAATTTAAAGCCTTAACTATTTGGGATTCATGTATTCCTGGAACAACTGTTAAAACAGTAGTAAATCATATAAAGGATATGGGATTTACTCACATTCATTTATTACCGGCTTTTGACTTTGGATCTATAGATGAAAATAAATTAGAACAGCCTCAATTTAATTGGGGGTATGATCCTAAAAATTATAATGTTCCTGAGGGTTCTTATTCTACTAATCCTTATTTAGGGGATGTTAGGATAAAGGAATTTAAAGAAATGGTTAAAGCATTACATGAAGCAGGAATAAGAGTGGTTATGGATGTTGTATATAATCATACTTATAACTTAGACTCTTGTTTAAATAATGCTGTACCAGGATATTATTATAGACAAGACGAAAATGGTGAATATAGTGATGCATCAGCATGTGGTAATGAAACTGCTTCAGAAAGATATATGTTTAGAAGATATATGGTTGATTCTGTTGTTTATTGGGCTAAGGAATATCACATTGATGGATTTAGATTTGATTTAATGGGAATACATGATATAGAAACTATGAAATTGATTAGGGAAGAGTTAAATAAAATTGATTCATCAATAATTATGTATGGAGAAGGATGGACTGGGGGTCCGAGTCCTTTAAAAGAAGAATTAGCAGCTTTAAAGAAAAATACTTATAAATTTGATAAGTTACAAATAGCAGCTTTTAGTGATGATTGTAGGGATGGTGTTAAAGGTCACGTTTTTTATGATGAAGAAACTGGCTTTGTAAATGGGAAAGATGGACTTGAAGAAACAATTAAATTTGCTGTAGTTGCATCAACACATCACAAGGATATAGACAAGGAAAATATAGTTTATTCTAATGAGTTTTGGGCTAATGAGCCATATCAAACAATAAATTATGCTTCAGCTCATGATAACTATACTCTTTGGGATAAACTTCAGATATCTACACCTAACTGTACAGAAGAAGAATTAATTGCTATGAATAAATTAATAGCAGGAATTATACTTACGTCTCAAGGAATTAGTTTTGTGCATGCAGGAGAGGAAATGGCAAGAACAAAAGAAGATGAAGAAGGAAAATTAGTAGAAAATAGTTTTGAGTCATCAGACAAAGTAAATAAAATTTATTGGGACAGAAAAGTTAAATATAAGGATTTATTTGAATATTATAAGGGATTAATATCATTAAGAAAAGAATATAAAGCATTTAGGATGAATACAAATGAAGAAATTAAAGAAAATATTCATTTCTTAAAAAAAGGTGTAAATTTTAGTGAAAATAATTTAGTAGCATATATTATTGATGCTAAAAATATAGATATTAAGTGTGAGAAAATTGCAGTTATTATTAATGCTAATAATAAGGATGTTGATGTAGAACTTGAGGAAAGTAATTGGCATGTTATGGTTGATGAAAAAACAGCAGGAAATGAAATTATTGAAACAATAAAAGATAGCAAAGTAAATGTTTCAAGAAAATCAATAAAGGTATTAATTAAATAGGATATTATTTTAAAAAAATAAGAATAAATTATATAGAATGCTTCTTTATTATTTATATAGTAGCATTCTATATATTATATTTAGGGAAAAAAGGAGTGAGATTTTATGGGAATGAACATGATTGTATATCAACTAGTTAACGAATTTAAGCGATTAAATGAAGTAGTTGCTATAGTATTAGCAGGTTCATGTGCAAGTGGAAGAAAGGACACTTATTCAGATATAGATATAGATATTATCATAGATAAAGAAATATCGATTAAGAAAAGGGAAGGTATTGCAAAGAAGTTTTCAGATTTAATGGAAATAAATAATACATTTTGGGGACCATCTGATGAATTTATAATTAGAAATTCATCAATAACGGTAGATATAGCATATTTTGAGTATGAATGGTTAGTTGATCAATTGAGAGATGTAGTTGATAATCATGTTGCACACATTGGATATACTACTTGTTTTTGGAATAATGTAATAAGCTCTTCTATAGTATATGATAGAGATAATAAGTTTAAAGATCTTCAAGAAAAATATACTATACCATATCCTGAAGAATTAAAGATAAATATAATAAAAAATAACTATCCAATTTTAAAAAATAATTTTTCAGCATACTATAATCAAATAGAAAAAGCGATAAACAGAAATGATATAGTAAATATAAATAACAGAATTTCAGCTTTTTTAGATAGCTATTTTGATATAATTTTTGCAATAAATGAAATACCACATCCAGGTGAAAAAAGGTTATTAAGTATTGTAGAAAAATCATGCGAAAAGTTGCCGGTTGATTTTGAAAGTAATATTAAGAAATTATTTGATAGTATAAGTAAGTGTGATATTAGTATATTGAGTAATATTGATAATATTGTAAAGCAGTTAGAAGTGATTTTAAAGGATGAAAAACTAATAAGTTAACTTGGAAATGTTTACACATGAAAGAGGAATTGGTATAATTAACTTTGAAATTGTTTTTAAAGAGGAGAGAAATATGGGAATTTTAAGAGAAGAAATGGAGAACAAAATTGATAATAAATCGATTTATATTTATACTTTAGAAAATAATATTTCAAAAGTTAGAATTACTAATTTCGGAGGTATAATTTTATCATTTGAAACAAGGGATAAAAATGGACAAAGTGATGATATTGTATTAGGATATGATAATTTTGAAGATTACAAAACAACTACAACATATTTGGGTGCTATAATTGGACGTTGTGCGAATAGAATAGCAAGTGCGTCTATAGACATTAATGGGGAAAAATATGAGTTAGCAAAAAATGATGGAAATAATCATCTTCATGGTGGAACTAAAGGATTTAATCGAGCAGTATGGGATTCTGAGATATTAGAAGATGATAATGGACAATATATAAAATTATCATATTTAAGCAAGGATGGGGAAGAAAATTATCCGGGAAATTTAAATGTTAATGTAGAGTATAGATTAACAGATGAAAATGAATTAGTTATTAATTATTTTGCAAAGAGTGATAAGGATACAATAGTAAATTTAACTAATCATTCATATTTTAATTTGAGTGGACATTCATCTGGAGATATTTTAAATCATAGAGTTAAGATTAATTCAAAAAAAATAACAGTATCAAATTCAGAAAGTATTCCAACAGGAGAAATAAGAGATATAATAGGAAGTCCTATGGATTTTACTGAATTTAAGTGTATTGGTAGAGATATTAATAAAGAATATGATCAATTAGTAAATGGTAATGGTTATGATCATAATTGGATTATAGATGATTATAATGGTGAACTAAAAAAGGTAGCAGAAGTTATAGATGATAATAGTGGAAGGGTATTAGAGGTATTTACAACTAAGCCAGGTATACAATTTTATACTGGAAATTTCCTGAATGAAAAAGAAGTGGGAAAAGGTGGGGTTAAATATAAAAAGAGACAAGGTTTATGTCTTGAAACTCAATATTTTCCGGATAGTTTACATCATAAAAACTTTACAAATGTAATATTAAATTCAGGAGAAGAATATAACCATACAACTATATACAAGGTTAGTACAAGATAAGAAAATAAAATAAATTTAAATGGCTCGTATCATAATTATACGAGCCATTTAAATTTATTTTTTATTTTTTTTACAGTTTTTACAGTAGCCATAAATTTCAAGTTTATGGTCAGTTACATCAAAATCCATATCATCTTTTAAATGTTTTTCATAAATGCATAAGGGACAATCGTTTAATGGAAAAACCTCTTTACACTGTTTGCATATTAAATGATGCATATGAGTTGAAGAGGTAATTTCATAAGAGGTTTTATTATCATCTCCTAATATACATTTAGATATAATGTTTTTATTTGATAAAGAATCAAGAATTTTGTAAATCGAAGATAAATTAATTGAAATTGAATTTTCTTTTAATTTTAGGTAAATTTCTTCAGCACTAATAGGCTGCTTACTTTCTACTATTATCCTAAGAACTGAAGTCCTATGTTTTGTAACCTTTAAACCATTTGATTTAAGGAGGTCACTAAAATTAATATCATTGTTCAATGTAATACCCCCATAAAAATGCTATATAAATTTACGTTTAGCAAGTAAAGTTATAAAGAATATAACTGATGCAACAAGAACTATAGTTGCACCTGTAACAGTATTAAGATAGTAAGATATTATTAGTCCAACAATTCCAGAAAAAATAGCAATCAATATTGAAAATAAATGATATTGACGAACGTTTTTTGAAATATTACGAGCAGCAGCTGCTGGTAAAACTAAAAGTGAATTTATAATTAATAAACCTACCCATCTTATAGTTATTGTTACAATAACAGCAATAGTACAAGTAAATATAATTTCTATTAATAATGTATTCATACCACGACTATTAGCAAGTGAGGTATTTAAGCTTGTAACAAGGAGTTTATTAAATATTAATACCCAAAGTGTAATTACAGCTATGAATACAAATATTAATAATACTATTTGCCCTTGAGAGATACTAAGTAAATCACCAACTAAATATGATGAAAATTTACTTAAACTACTTGAAAAACTCATAAGTACTAATCCTAAAGCAATAGACATAGAAGAGAATACCCCTATTATTGTATCGGTAGAAGAAGTTCCTTTATTTTTAATTACAGTTATTGCAATTGCAAAACAAACTGAAAATAAAGTAGCTCCCCACATAGGATCCATTCCACCTAAAAGTATACCAAGAGCTATTCCAGTAAATGCTCCATGTCCTAATGAATCTGCAAAAAAGGACATTTTATTACTTACAACCATCGTGCTTAATAAACCGAATAGTGGGGTAATAATTAAAATAGCTATAAAAGCATTTTTCATGAATGTATGAGAAAGCCACTGAAATGGTAAAAGAAAATCAATGGCATTATATAAACTGTCAAACATCTTTTAAAGTCCTCCTGTTTTAGATGAATCTTCATTTGAAGCATTAAATGATAATCCAAATATTTTTTTTGTAGCTGGATCATTAAATACTTGATTAGGAGTACCAGAACATACTACTGTACCGTTTATAAGTGCTACACGATCTGAATACTTATATACTAAATCTAAATCATGAGAAACTAAAATAATAGATAAATCATAATTCTTTTTAATATCTAGTAATATTTGATAAAATAAATCTAAACCATTTTGATCTACACCAGAAACAGGCTCATCAAGCAAAAGTATATTAGGAATAGGGTCTAATGCTAGTGCGAGTAAAACTCTTTGCAGTTCTCCTCCAGATAAAGCACCTAAACGTCTATCTATTAAATAGGGAACTTTAACTCTATTTAAACTTTCTAATACTTCTTCACGCAACTTTTTTTTAGGCTTAATCCATGAAGGTTTTGTTGTTTTACAACAGACAAATAAATCAAGCACGCTAATTGGTGTATTCTTATCAAAAGTTAAATATTGAGGTACATAGCCAATTATAGGTTGGTGATAAGTATTATCATTTTGACCAGTAAAGGTTAAGTTTCCAGTATGTTTAACTTCACCAAGTAAAGCTTTAAGAAGTGTACTTTTTCCAGCTCCATTAGGTCCAATAATGGAAGTAAGCTCTCCACAATGAATGTGGAGATTTACATCTTTAAGTATTTCATTATTACCAATAGTAACAGAAAAATTATCAATCTTTGTACAGCAAAAGTTATTACAGCTGTTATTTTTATTAAAGTTAGCTTTTTTTATCATTTTAACGCCTCTTTTAAAACATCAAGATTTTTTTGCATTTTATTTATATAATCATCATATGCATCAGAATTAGCATCCCCAGTTACTATAGGATCTAATTCATAAACTGTAGCTCCAGTTTCATTAGCTATAGTTTGTGCAACTTGAGATGAATATTGAGGTTCGGTAAATAGAGCCTTTATATTGTTTGCTTTTACAGTAGCAATTATATTTTCGATTTCCTTAGCAGATGGTTCAGAATCAGGTTCTATTTCTATAACACCAACAATATTTAAATTAAATTCTTCAGCAAAATATGGGAATGCTTCATGGAAAGTAATTATATCTCTGTTTGGTAAGCTATCTAATTCAGCATGCATTTCAGTTTTTAATGCCTCTAATTTAGAAACATAAGCATTAGTATTTGCTTCATAAGCATCTTTATTTTCAGGATCTAAATTTTCAAGTTGAGAAGCAATATTTTTTACTTCAGCTATATTACCTGAAACACTAACCCATATATGAGCATTGTATTCATGATCGTGGTCGTGGTTGTCATCAGTATCAGCATCGTGATCGTGGTCGTGGTCATCATCAGCATCATGATCATCATCATGACTATGTATATCATCTTCTAAAAGATTAAGTCCAGAACTAGCATCTATTATTTCAAGATTTGGATATTGAGAAATTATAGTATCTAAGAATGATTCCATTCCAGCGCCATTTATAATTAGAATATCAGCATTTTCTAGTGTTTTTAAATCTTGAGGTGTAAGCTGATAATCATGTAAACAACCAGTTTGAGATTTTGTCATATTTGTAAGTGTTACATTAGGAATATCCTTTACAATATTTAACGTTGATATATATATAGGATAGAATGATGTTACTATATTTAAAGTATCATCTTCGCTAGATTTATCAGAAACTTGAGTGTTATTACAACCTATAAATAATAATGAAGTTACTAATAATATTGATAATAGTTTTGGTATTTTAAATTTCATAATTTGTCCTCCTAAAGTCAAATGATAATAATTTGCAATTATAATATTAATTATACACTTTTTAGTTTAAATGTAAATTATAATTTTTTTTATTAAATTGATAGTATAATAAAAGTTTCGACAGTAAAATATAAAAATGCATAAAAAAATTCAAATATGAATAAAAAAGTATAAAAATAAAAAAATGTTCGTAAAAACTATTGGATTTTTAAAAAATTCTGTTATTATATATAAGGTAACTCATTCTTCAATTCGATGAATGAGTAAATTTGGAGAAGAAAATAAAATTTGAACTATAATTTTAAAACAAAAGAAAAAGGTGATTTAATGAACAAGTTTTTAGATAATTACTTTAAACTTAAAGAAAACAATACAAATACAAAGCAAGAATTTATTGCAGGTATTACAACATTTATGACAATGGCATATATACTTGTAGTTAATCCAAGTATTTTATCAGCAGCTGGTATGGATTCTGGAGCTGTATTTACAGCAACAGCTTTATCATCTATAATTGCAACATTAGTGATGGGATTATATGCAAAATTACCATTTGCGTTAGCTCCTGGTATGGGATTAAATGCATTCTTTGCATATACTGTAGTTTTATCAATGGGATATTCATATCAATTTGCTTTAACAGCAGTATTATTAGAAGGAATAATTTTCTTATTATTAACAGCATTTAATGTAAGAGAAGCCATTGTTGATTCGATTCCAGTAAATATAAAAAGAGCTATTTCTGTTGGTATAGGATTATTCATAGCCTTACTAGGACTAGAAGGCGCAGGGATAGTTATTCATCCAGCAGATGGAGGGACAATAGTATCTTTAGGAAATATTACTTCAGGAACAGGACTTTTGGCAATTATAGGAATAGTAATTACAGGTATATTAGTTGCGAGAAAAGTTAAGGGGGCATTATTCTTAGGAATGATAATAACTGCTATAATAGGTATACCTATGGGAGTAGTAAATCTTCCAGATAAGATTTTTAGTATGCCACCATCAATAAGTTCAACATTTATGCAGTTTGAATGGCATAATATTTTTTCTTGGGATATGGTAATAGTATTATTTACTTTATTATTTATGGATATGTTTGATACTATAGGAACTTTAGTTGGAGTTGCAACTAAAGCAAATATGTTAGATAAAAATGGGAAAGTACCAAATATTAAGAAGGCGTTATTTGCAGATGCAATAGGAACAACTGTTGGTGCATGTCTTGGAACAAGTACAGTTAGTACTTTTGTTGAAAGTGCATCAGGTGTTGCAGAAGGAGGAAGAACTGGATTAACAGCAGTATCTACAGCGTTTATGTTCTTCTTAGCATTATTCCTATCACCAATATTTGGAGTGTTTACTTCAGCAGTTACAGCTTCAGTTTTAGTTATAGTTGGATTATTTATGATAGAAAATATAAAAGAATTAGATTTAGAAGATTATACTGAAGCAATTCCAGCATTCTTGACAATAATAATGATGCCATTTGCATATTCAATTTCAGATGGTATAGTATTTGGGGTTGTATCATATATACTATTAAAGTTATTTACAGGTAGATGGAAAGAAGTTACTTGGCCAACAGTAATGGTTGGAGTAATATTTGTATTAAAATTCATATTTATATAAAAAGTTTAGTTTAAAACAAATTAGGGCAAAGGCTCACTTGATAAATTATCGAGTGAGCCTTTGCCTTTGCACATTTTTTTTATTATAAAATATAGTATAAGAGTAGTTTTAAAATTTCTTTATTACAGATAATAATGATTCTAAAGAAGTAGATAAAGTATTTATGTCCTCATCATTTAAAGAAGAAAGTTTTTCTTTGATTATTTCTTTAACATAATCTTGAGTTTCTTTTAAGAATTCTAGGGCTTTTGGCGTAGTTTGTATTAATATAACTCTTCTATCAGTAGGATCATAGTCTCTTGTAACAAGACCTTCTTCAACTAATTTATCGATTACAGGAGTCATATTAGGTTTAGAAATACAAAGTTCTTTAGCCATTTTAGAAATTGATATTGGTCCATGGTGTATTAAATAAAATAATACCTTTATATGTGAATGCGGAACATTAAATTTTTTTGTAAGAACAGTAGGATTAAAAATATGTCTATTTAGAGATAATAATAGTAGATATAGATTATCAGATATTTCGTTTAAATATAAAGTAGTCATTTTAGCCTCCTTACAATAATAACTGATAATATTATAATCTATAAAAAAACAGTTTACAATACATAGTTATATAAATATAACTATTATAAAATGATAATTATTGTGTTGACAGATAATAGTTATAAAAATATAATTATTATAAAAATAGAAATATATTAATTTAAATAAGGAGAAGAGAGCTTATGCTTAATTTATTAAAACATCTAAAGCCTTTTGTTGGGTCAATGATACTTGCAGTAGCATTATTATTTGTTCAAGCTATATGTGACTTATCATTACCAGACTATATGTCGGATATAGTCAATGTGGGAATACAACAAGGTGGAGTAGAAAATGCTGTTCCTAAAGTTATTAAATCATCAGAAATGAAAAAGTTATTTATTTTCATGGATGATAATCAAAAGACAGTCGTAGATGATAATTATATTTTATTAGATAAAGATAATCTTACTACTGATGAGTATAATAAATATCTAAAAGACTATCCAGAACTAGAAAATGAAAGTATTTATAAGTTAAATACTAAAGAGAAAGAAAAACTAGATAAGTTAAACAACATATTTGGAAAACCAATGCTTATTGTTTCAATGTTAGAATCTAAAGGGTTAAGTGGAGTTCCAGGTATTGATGGCATGGCTACACAAGGTATGGATTTATCTACTATGGATCCTTTTGAAGTGTTAAATATGATGCCTCAAGATCAAATTGATAGTATGTTATCAAATGTTGATGAAAAATTAGCTGATATGCCTGAAAGTATGATAACTCAATCAGCTACTAGCTATGTAAAAGAACAATATAAAGATATTGGTATTAATACTGACAAGCTTCAATCTAATTATGTAATCGTAGCTGGAGTAAAAATGGTTGGTATTGCATTAATTAGTATGGTAGCAACAGTGTTTGTAAGCTTTATAGCTGCAAGAGTTGGTGCTGCATTAGGTAGAAATTTAAGAAAAGATGTATTTAATAAAGTTGTTGGTTTCTCAAATACGGAATTTGATGAATTTTCAACAGCATCACTTATTACTAGAACAACTAATGATATACAACAAATTATTATGCTTGTTGTAATGGGATTAAGAATTGTATTCTATGCACCTATATTAGGTATTGGTGGCGTTATTAAGGTTATTAATACTGGAGCATCAATGGGATGGGTAATTGGAGTTGCAGTAATATCGATATTACTTTTAGTAATTGTATTATTTACCTTTGCTATGCCGAAATTTAAAAGTGTACAAAAACTTGTTGATAGATTAAATCTTGTTACAAGAGAAAGTTTAACTGGTATGCTTGTTATACGTGCTTTTAGTACTCAAAAGTATGAAGAAGATAAATTTGAAGTTGCAAATAAGAACTTAACAAAAACAAACCTTTTTGTTAATAGAATTATGACAACAATGATGCCATTAATGATGTTTATAATGAATGCTATAACATTATTAATAGTATGGGTTGGAGCGCATAGAATTGATGAAGGTATTATGCAAGTTGGTACAATGATGGCATTCATGCAATATACTATGCAAATAATTATGGCATTCTTAATGATATCAATGGTTTCAGTTATTTTGCCAAGAGCTATGGTTTCAGCTCAACGTGTATCTGAAGTTTTAAATGTTGATGTAGTAGTTAAAGATTCTGATAATTTACAAACATTTAACCATGATGAAAAAGGAACTATTGAATTTAAGAATGTTTCATTCAGATATCCTGGAGCTGATGAGGATGTAATAAGTAATGTTAGTTTCAAAGCTCTTCCAGGAGAAACTACTGCATTTATTGGTAGCACAGGTAGTGGTAAATCTACATTGATCAATTTAATACCTCGTTTCTATGATGCAACTGAAGGTGAAATATTAATTGATGGCGTAAATATAAAAAATGTATCTCAATATGATTTAAGAGAAAAGATAGGATTTATCCCTCAAAAAGGACTTTTATTCTCAGGTACAATTGAAAGTAACTTAAAATATGGTGGAGATCATATAAGTGATGAAGATATGATAAAAGCATCTGAAATTGCTCAAGCAATGGAATTTATAAATAGTAAAGAAGAGAAATTTAATACAGAAATTGCTCAAGGCGGTACAAATGTTTCAGGTGGTCAAAAGCAAAGATTAGCAATTGCACGTGCTATAGCTAAAAAACCAGAAGTATTTATATTTGATGATAGTTTCTCAGCATTAGATTTTAAGACAGATGCTAAGCTTAGAAAAGCAATAAATACTGAGTTAAGAGAAAGTACACTTTTAATTGTTGCTCAAAGAATAAGTACTATAATGAATGCAAATCAAATTATAGTTCTTGATGAAGGTAAGGTTGTAGGTAAAGGAACTCATAAAGAGCTTATGAAAAACTGTGAAGTTTATCAACAAATAGCTCTATCACAACTTTCAAAGGAGGAGCTTTCAAATGAGTAAGCACAGAATGAGAGGCCCAATGGGTGGAGGTCCGATGGGTGGAATGGGAAAAGGTGGCGAAAAGGCTAAAGATTTTAAAAAGACTATGAAGACTCTTGCAAAATATCTAAAGCCTTATAGTTTATCTATAATAATTGTTATAATATTTGCTATTGGTTCTGCTGCATTTTCAATTGTAGGACCAAAGATATTAGGAGAAGCAACTACAGAAATATTTAATGGATTAGTTAAAAAAGTTACAACTACTAATGCTGAAGGAATTAACTTTACTCGTATAGGTGAAATTATTTTATTCTTAGTAGGATTATATTTAATTAGTGTAATTTTCTCGTTGATACAAGGATGGGTAATGTCAGGAGTTGCTCAAAAAGTATCTTATAATATGAGAAAAGAAATCTCTGAAAAAATTAATAGAATGCCACTTAAATATTTTGATACTAAAACACATGGAGAAGTATTATCAAGGGTGACAAATGATGTTGATACAGTGAGTCAAACTTTAAACCAAAGTTTATCACAAATGTTAACAGCGGCAACTACACTTATTGGTGTACTTATAATGATGTTTTCAATAAACTGGATAATGACATTAGCTTCATTAATTGTAATTCCAGTTTCTGTAGGATTAATTGCTGTTGTTGTTAAAAAATCTCAAAAGTATTTTAAGACTCAACAAGAGTATTTAGGATATGTTAATGGTCAAGTTGAAGAAGTTTATTCTGGTCATAATGTAATGAAGGCATTTAACGCAGAAGAAAGAGAAATAAATAAATTTACTGAACTTAATGATACGCTTTATAATAGTGCTTGGAAATCACAATTTTTATCAGGTATGATGATGCCTATAATGACTTTTGTAGGTAACTTAGGATATGTTATAGTATCAATACTTGGTGGATGGTTAGCTATAAAAGATGTTATTCAAGTTGGTGATATTTTATCTTTTGTTCAATATATTAGATCATTTATGCAACCAATAAGTCAAACTGCACAAATAGCAAATGTACTTCAATCAACTGCCGCAGCTGCTGAAAGAGTATTTGAATTCTTAGATGAAGAAGAAGAATGTTTAGATGTTGAAAATCCAGTAAGCACTGATAATATAGAAGGAAAAGTTGATTTTAAGGATGTTCACTTTGGATACAATCCAGAAAGAACAATAATTAATGACTTTACAGCACATATAAAACCTGGTCAAAGAGTTGCAATAGTAGGTCCAACTGGTGCTGGTAAGACAACAATGGTTAAACTTCTTATGAGATTCTATGATGTTAATGACGGAGCTATTTTAATTGATGGTCATAATATTAAAGACTTCAAAAGAAATGACTTAAGAAAAATGTTTGGTATGGTTCTTCAAGATACATGGTTATTTAATGGAACTATAATGGATAACTTACGTTATGGTAGATTAGATGCTACAGATGAAGAAGTTAAAGAAGCCGCAAAAGCAGCACATGTTCATAGCTTTATAAAAACATTACCTCATGGGTATGATATGGAATTGAATGAAGAAGCAAGTAACGTATCACAAGGACAAAAGCAATTATTAACTATTGCTCGTGCAATATTAGCAGATCCTAAGATATTAATCCTTGATGAAGCTACAAGCTCGGTTGATACAAGAACTGAAGTGTTAATTCAAAAGGCAATGGATAACTTAATGCATGGAAGAACAAGCTTTATAATTGCTCATAGACTTTCTACAATTAGGGATGCTGATTTGATTTTAGTTATGAAGGATGGAGATATAGTAGAGCAAGGAAACCATGAAGAGTTATTAGCTAAGGGTGGATTCTATGCAAATCTTTATAACAGTCAATTTGAAAATGCAGAAGCATAGATTAAAATATTATATTATTTAAGAGGGAAACTCCAATTTACTGGAGTTTCCTTTTTAGCATAACCTTATTTTTAAACCAGGTTTTAAAACATCTAAGTTAGATATATTATTAATTTTAATTAATTCTTCAATGGATAAACCAAACATAGATGCTATTTCCTTTAATGAATCTCCCTCTTTTAATAGATATATTCCTGAAGAATATATCTGAAGAACTTCATGCTTGTTAATAATGTTTGGATTTTCAATATTATTTAACTTGGCAAGTTTTAAATAGCTTATATTAAATTTTTTTGAAATATCAATAAGCGTATCATTATCCTTCACAACATATGTGAAAGGATATTTACAGTTTTCTATTTTCCAGTTTTGAATTGTAAGGTTATGAGATAATGGAGAAATGTTAAAAGTTTTTTTTATAGGCATGCCTTCAATACTAATTGAAATATTATCAGTATTATAGAAATCTTTTAGTGTATTATAAATTGAATAATAAAATAAAGTATTATATTCTGAATTATTATTTAAATTAAGCAATATATCCTTAGAAAAATCTATACTAACAGAATTATTATTTAAATTATAATTCATTTTATTAATTACAGTATTTCTATTAATTAGTGGTAATAATCCTTTAGGCGAAGATTCGAACTCTTTAGAAAAAACTATTGAAGGGTCATCATTAGTATTAAAAATTATAGGTTTTTCAACAGACCAAATAGTATTTAGATTTTTATCAGGATAATAAAATTTTATTTTTTTTAAATAAGGAGTATCTTCTAAGATATCTTCTAATTCAAAGAAAAGAAATCCTTTTTTCTTGATATAGTAAATGCTTTTTACTAAACCTATACCTAGTACATAATAGTTTATTGAAAATTGAGAATTGTTTTTTGCTGTTGTAACAACTTCTATGGCTGAATCATAAAGCTTAAATTGGGTTTGGACCTTCACATCGATATTTGTAATACAGCGTTTGCTACCATCAGATAAAATCCAAATATTATCTTTAGAGATAGGATCTTTTATCAAATAGTTATTTATACAACCTGTATGAGTTGTAAAGTCTTGACGATATAATGATTTGCCTGTGTAGTAGCAAAGTTTAATACCATCAGGAGTGTATTCATAAACATTAACAAAAGAATTTATACCATTATCAAATTTAATTTGAATTTTATCATTATTAATATATTCAATATATCTTTTAAAGGTAAAAGTATCATTGTTTATTCCTTTATAGATATAAATTGAATTTGATTTAGGTGGAAGATAGTCTTTTGATTGTATTATCATAGTTACTCACCTCGTAATCATTTGTGTAATAATTTTTTTGATTGTTATTATAGTATATGAATTTGATAACAGCTGTGATTAAAGGCTTATATAAGTTTTTTGGTTATAAAAATTTGAATAAACTCATTATTTATCTTTACTAGTATAAATAAGTATTAAAAAATAAATTTTAATTTTATTTATAGTAAAAAAGCTACTGCTAATAGTTATTAGCAATAGCTTACTAAATATGTTAAATACTAAAAATCTCTTTCTAACATACTGATTTTTTGAGGATCTTCAAAATCTTTTAATGATGTAATTCCTATCTTTTCTAATACGTCATCAAGGATTTTGCTATGAACAGCAACTTTGATTGAAGCATCATAAGCAAATTTATCAACTGCTTTTTTTGCATCATCAGGAGGTACTAGAATTTTAGGACCGCCAACACAACCGCCAACGCAGCCCATTCCTTCAAGGAAACTTGCATCTAATTCTCCTTTCATTGCTTTATCAAGAGCTTCTTTACATTCCTTTACTCCTTCTACTTTTTTAGCTTTAAAGTACTTAATCTTATCAGGATATAATTCTTCTACAGCTTCTGAAACTGCAATTGAGACACCACCAGTTCTAGCATATAGTCTTCCGCCTCTTGAAGTATATTCTATAGAAGGGATTCCTTTTAAATCTCTTGGATGGAAATCAAATGCTTTAAATATATCATTTAACTCTTGGAAAGTTAGTACGAAATCAATAGCATCTGCAACATCTGGAGCTTTAGCTTCAGCTTTTTTTGCAATACATGGACCTATAAATACAACTTTTGCATCTTTATTAAGGGCCTTTATCACTCTTCCGGCTGCGATCATAGGTGATACAGAAGGAGACAGATTAGGAATTAAATCTTTGTAAACTTTTTTTAGCATTCCAACCCACATTGGGCAACAACAAGATGTAATCATTAAGTCCTTTGGACTTTTAACATGTTTATTAAATTCTACAGCTTCTTTAATTGTTAGCATATCAGCAGCAAAAGCTACTTCAATCATATCTGTAAAGCCTATTTTTATAAAGGCAGCTCTTAACTGATCCATAGTAACATCTTCACCAAATTGTCCCATGATAGCAGGGGCAACAGCTGCTATGACTGTTTTATTATTTTTTATTAAATCCATAATAGGTAAAAATTCAGTTTTATCTAAAATACGTCCATCTTTACAAGAGTCAACGCAAATTCCACAATCAATACAAATATCTTTATCAATGACTGTTGTTTTATTTTTATTATCGTAAACTATGGCATTAAAGGGACAGGCTTTTTGGCAACTGTAAACATTGTTTTTATCTGGTTTGCAAGTTGCACCAGAACATTCAAGTTTTTCAACTATTTTTTTATTAACATTATATTCGGTAATTGCCTTTTTTAAATTATAAACATAATTATTATCAAATTTAATATCAACACCACATAAAGAAGTTATTATTGCAAAGGTTTCTTGTGGAGACTTTTCGTGACAAGTGATTATTTTATTTAATGTTTCATCAAAATTTCCATCATAATAGGATTTGATTAATATATCAAATAAATCAACATATTTATTATTCATAATATACCTCCCAAAAATAAATAATGTTTGTATATTTTAGTATTTCTCTTTATAGATAAAAATAAACAGATAAAGCTTATAAAATAAAACGATTTTTTAATAGTATGAAAATTATTCGAAATATAGTATAATTTTAACTAAATATGATGAAAAAGAGGGAAAAATGAAGAATATATTTACTAAAATTGGAATTATATATTTAATAATATTATTATGCAACAAATGTATAAATATATATGCTTTTGATAAAAATAGTATAAATTTTGAAAGTATAACTATAGATGACGGTTTATCCCAATCCTTAGTTGAATATATATACCAAGATAGTTTTGGTTATATATGGATAGGAACTAATGATGGTTTAAACAGATATAATGGAAATGATATTAAAGTATATAAAAATATTAAAAATGATACTAATAGTATTAGTAATAATATGATTAGTTCTATTGTAGAAGATAGTGAGCAAAACTTATGGATAGGTACTGATGGAGGATTAAATAAATTAAATTTAGTTACTGGTGATATAACGAGGTATTTAGTGTCGGACGAAGATAAAAGTATATCTAATACAGTTGTTGATGAAGTATTTATAGATTCGAAAGGAAGACTTTGGGTTTGCACTATTAATGGACTAAATTTATATGATAAAAAGAATGATAAATTTATAAAAGTAGCTACAGAGTATTTAGAAAATAAAGGGCTTCAAGATATTACTGAAGATCATGAAGGGAATATTTGGGTTTCTACAAGAGAAGGATTATATAAATATAATCCTAATAATAAATCTGTAGAAGAATTTTTACATGATGAAAATAACAAGGATACAATTAGTGAGAATAATATATTTTCTATATATTATAGTGAAAAAAAACTATGGATTGGAACTAAAACAGGTGGCCTAAATGTTATGAACTTAGAAGATAATAGTATAAAGGTATATACTAATAATCCTGATGATCCAAATTCCATTCCTAGTAATTTTATAAGAGATATACTTATAGATAGAAATGGGTATATGTGGTTAGCTACAGATCAAGGTTTAGCTTTGTTTGATCAACAATATGATAAGTTTTATACATTTAAAAATAATTTAGGTAAATATAGTATTTGTGATGATAATACTATTAGTTTATATGAAGATAAATTAGGGGTAATATGGGTAGGTACATTTAATGGAGTAAGTAAGTTCTTACCAAACAAAGATTTTAAAGTTTATAGAAATAATTCAAGCGATAGTAATTCATTAAGTAGTAGCAGTGTTTGTGGGATATATGAAGATAGTGAAGGTATGTTATGGGTTGGAACATTTAATGCTGGAATAAATAAAATAAATAAAGCTGATGATGAAGTAACTAGATATTATAGTGATCTTAATAACAATAATTCATTAAGTAGTAATAGAATAAAAGACATAACTGGAATAGATAATGAAATTTGGATTGCTACTGATAATGGATTAAATAAGTATGATAAAAGTAATGATAAATTTACTATTTATAAAAAAACAGATGATGAGAATAGTATTGTAAATAATGAAATAAGAGTATTATATATTGATAAAGCAGGAATACTTTGGATAGGTACTAGAGGGGGAATATGTACCTTTGATAGAAAAGGAAATTTTACTTCATATAATGAAATATTAGAGCAAAATGGGATATATGAAAAAACTATTAGTGCTATATATGAAGATAATGAAGGAACAATGTGGTTTGGGCTTGGAAATGAAGGAGGATTAGTAAGATATAATAAGGAAACAGGCGAGATTAAGAATTATTTAGCTGATGATAATAATATTAATTCATTGAGTTTTAATAATGTAAGAGCTATAGCAGAAGATAGTTCGGGTTATATATGGATAGGCACACAAAGTGGGTTAAATAGATTTGATAAGCAAAGAGAAGAATTTACAACATATACGTATAGTGATGGTTTATCTAATGATTTTATTTATGGTGTAATAGTAGATGATAATGATAATGTATGGGTTAGTACTAACTATGGAATATCTATGTATGACCAAAAAGAAGATAAATTTATAAGGTATTACGAAGATGATGGACTAGCTACCAATGAATACAATGGATTTTCATATCATAAAAATTCACAGGGAAATATATATTTTGGAGGAGTAAATGGATTAACTGAATTTAATCCATTAGATATTAAGATAAAAATGAATACTAGCAATGTAATAGTTGATAGTATAAAGACAAGTGCAGGAATAGAGGTAAATGAAAAAGATAATATTGTTTTAGAGTATGATTCTAGAGAGTTATATATTAAGTTTTTTGTTCCGGAATATAAAAATATAAGCCAAATGCAATATGCATATAAGCTTGAAGGAATGGATGATGAATGGACATTTTCTGGTAATGAAAATTACGCAAGATATGCAAGCCTAGCGCCAGGGAAATATAAAATGCTTATAGCTGGAAGAAATTATAATGGTGTTTGGTCCGATGTGTTAGAGATAAATATTAAGGTGAAGAATTCGATTTGGAGAACACCAATAGCATATTGTACATATATAATTATAATACTAATTATAATATATATATATTATAATCAGGTAAAAATATTAGATGCATTAGTAAGGCAGAGAACTCAAGAACTAAATGATAAATTAAATGAAAATAAGAAATTATATGAAAGACTTATAGAGTTAGAAAAATATAAGAATAATTATTTTGTTAATTTATCTCATGAACTTAGAACACCATTAAATGTTATTTTATCTATAGAACAATTAATAAGTTCATTAACTAAATCTGGAGTTCAAATATCTATTGAGAAAATGGATACATATATGAGTACTTTAAAGGGAAATTCTCAGAGGCTTTTAAATTTAATTAATAATATTATTGATACATCTAAGATAGATTCTGGGTTTTATAGATTGGATAAGGAAGAGGTAAATATAGTAACACTTGTTGAAGATACTGCTTTATCAATGGTTGAACTTGCGGAAGTTAAAGGCCTAGAAATTATAATTGATCCAGAAATAGAAGAGTTATTTATAAATTGTGATAAATTAGATATAGAAAGATGTATAATAAACTTAATTGGAAATGCTATTAAATTTACTGACGTGGGTGGTACTATAACCGTTAGTATTTGTGAATTAGAAGGAAAAGTTAAAATAGGGGTTAAAGATACTGGAATAGGCATAGATGAAAAGTATCATAAGAATATTTTTGATAGATTCGGTCAGGTTAATAGTGTGTCTTCTGAGGTATTTGGAGGTAGTGGATTAGGATTAACTTTAACTAAGAATTTAATTAATCTTCATGGAGGAGAAATTACTGTAATTAGTGAAATTGGAAAAGGAAGTGAGTTTATTATTATATTGCCTATACAAGAGTAAAAAGGAATGCATTATATGGAGAGTATAATTAAAATAATAAAAAAAAATCAATTATTTATTGGATTAAGTGATGAGAACATAAGAAATGTTTTAAAGGAAATAAAGTATTATATAAAGTCTTATAGTAAAGGTGAAATAATTGCACATGAGGATGATGAGTGTGGAAGTTTAGCTTTGGTCTTAGATGGGGTTGTAGAAATACAAAGACTATATTCTAACGGCAAATACATAGTATTAAATAGATTAGATGAAGGAGATGTGTTTGGAGAAGCATTAGTATTTTCAAAAGCAAAAACTTATCCAGCTACTGTTATTGCTTTAAGTGAATGTAAGATACTTTTTATAAATAAAAATGATGTTTTAAAGATATGCTCAAATGAAGAAAAGGTATTAGAAAATTTTGTTTCTTTATTGAGTAATAAAGTTTTTATTTTAAATTCGAAAATAAAGAGTATATCCTTTAAAAGCATAAGACAAAAGGTCGTTAATTATATTTTGAATGAAGTAAAAGAACAAAAAAGTAGTTCTATTATATTGAAAAACACAAAAGAAGAAATAGCAGCGTTATTAGGAGTTCCAAGACCATCCTTATCAAGAGAATTGATTAATTTAAGAGATATGAATTATATTGAATTTAATAGAAAAGTAATAAAAGTATTAGATATTGAAGGTTTAGAGGAAGAATTATTTATGTAAAAAAAAGAATTCGTAACAAGTGTTACGGATTCTTTTTTTATATAGATATAGAATAAGTACATGAGGTTAAGAAATATATTTCAAAAGGAGATTTTTAAATATGCAAAATAAGATGTTTTGTTTTCAATGTCAAGAAACAGCAGGATGTAGTGGATGTACTAAATTTGGTGTGTGTGGAAAAAGTCCAGAGCTTGCAAATATGCAAGATTTATTAATATATGTTACTAAGGGATTATCAGAAGTAACAACAAGATTAAGAAAAGAAGGAAAGAAAATAGATAAAGAATTAAATCACTTTATTACATTAAATTTATTTACAACTATAACAAATGCTAATTTTGATAATGAAGTATTTTATAGTAGAGTTAAGGAAACTTTAAGAATAAAGGCTGAATTAATGGCTAAATTAGATAATAAAGAAGGTTTATCAGAGGTAGCTTTATGGGACGCTTCTTCAAATGAAGAAATGGACAAAAAAACAGGTATTTTAGAAAAGATTAAAGGTATTGTAGGCGTAAATAAGGAAGTTAAGTCATTAAATTTAATATTAGAAGAAAAGTCAAATAGTGATGAAGTTGGTGTTCTTGCAACAAAAGATGAGGATATAAGATCATTAAGAGAACTTATAACTTATGGATTAAAGGGATTATCAGCATATTCAAAGCATGCTAATGCTTTAGGGTATGATAATGAAGAAATAGATACATTTATGCAAGAAACTTTAGCTAAATTAGTAGATGACACTTTAACTGTAGATGAGTTAATTGCTTTAACATTAGAAACAGGTAAAGTAGGGGTTGATGGTATGGCATTGTTAGATACTGCTAATACTAAGACTTATGGTAATCCCGAAATAACTAAAGTAAATATAGGAGTAGGTAAGAATCCAGGAATTTTAGTATCTGGACATGATTTAAAGGATATAGAGCAATTGTTAATTCAAACTGAAGGAACTGGTGTAGATGTTTATACTCATTCAGAAATGCTACCAGCTCATTATTATCCAAATTTAAAGAAGTACAAGCACTTAGTAGGTAACTATGGTAATGCATGGTGGAAGCAAAGAGAAGAATTTGAAAGCTTTAACGGACCAATATTAATGACTACTAACTGTATAGTACCACCAAAGAATGAAAGCTATAAATCAAGAATGTATACAACAGGAGCAGCAGGATTTGAAGGTTGCGTTCATATTGAGGCTGATGAAAATGGTAAAAAAGATTTCACTGCAATAATTGAACAAGCTAAGAAGTGTAAATCTCCAACAGAAATAGAACAAGGTGAAATCATTGGTGGATTTGCTCATGCACAAGTTTTAGCGTTAGCAGATCAAGTTGTTGAAGCTGTTAAAACAGGAGCCATAAAGAAATTCTTTGTAATGGCTGGATGTGACGGAAGAGCTAAATCAAGAAATTACTATACTGATTTTGCAAAGGCTTTACCAAAAGATACAGTAATATTAACTGCAGGTTGTGCTAAATATAAATATAATAAATTAGATCTTGGTGATATAAATGGAATTCCAAGAGTTTTAGATGCAGGACAATGTAATGATTCATATTCATTAGCATTAATAGCATTAAAATTAAAAGAGGTATTTGAGTTAGAAGATATTAATGAATTACCAATAGCATTTAATATTGCTTGGTATGAACAAAAGGCGGTAATTGTATTATTATCATTATTATACCTTGGCGTAAAGAATATTCATTTAGGACCAACACTTCCAGCATTCCTTTCACCAAATGTAGCAAAAGTTTTAGTTGAAAACTTTGGAATTGGTGGAATAACTAATGTAGAAGATGATATGAAAATGTTCTTAAGCTAATAATATTAAAAATGATAGAAGTTTAATAAAGTTATAAGAAATTCCTAGAAGTATTATTTTACATAAATTACTTCTAGGAATTTTCTGATTTTGTAAGGAAATTAATAAGAAGGTTAAGTGATTATAATGATAAATTGATAGTTATAATTACATTTCTTTATTGAAATTTACTAGCTTTTTTTAGGTTAAGAGCAAGTTTTATAAATTTATAATTTATCATGTATTATGTGGAGTAAAGTGTGATTATTAATAGTTGATTTGTGTATATTATAGTAGGTAAGTAAAAAATAAGTTAAGTTTTTTATTTAATGAATTAAGAAAATAACATAAAGAGGGAGGAAAAATGTTATGTATAAAAGTAGGATAAGATCATTTGGGAAATGCGTTATGTATGCGGCAATACTAATTGCAGTATTAATTCTTACTGCATTGGTAATTACTAAAATTGCAATGTGTCCATTAAATGATGCACTTTTTATGGAAGGAATACTTTTTATCATGTTAGGAGTTTTTTCTTCTATAGGAGGGAATCCTATTGGATTATCATTTCAAGTAATGGAACAAAACAATGCACAATATTTAGCTAAGGTTGATAATGAAAACTTTGAACTAGAAAAGAAAAATGAAGAATCACCAAAAATAGAAACAACTATAAGTATAAGTACAACAATGATTTCTTTAGTTATTGCAGGAGTAGTATGTATATTAATTAATTGTATAATTTAACAACAGTAAACGTTTACCGAGGCTTTAAATAAATAAAAAGTTCCTAGAATATTTACCGGGGGATGGTATCTTCTAGGAATTTTTTGTATTAGGGGAAATTTTTTTGTTTCACTTTATGTATTTAGTATAATATTTAAATTTGTCAATTGTGTTTCAATTTGGTGAAAATAATATGATTTAAATTTACATAGGAATTTTTTGTTGGGTAATAATGTAAAGTGATTTATAATAATGTTATATTAATTAATATAAAAAAGAGGAGATTATTCCATGAGGAATTTAGTTGTGTTTTATTCATTAGAAGGAAATACAAGGTTAATTGCAGAATCAATAGCAAAGGCTATAAATGCAGATGTATTAGAACTAAAAACAAAAAAGAAGTATAGTGATAAAGGTTTTAAAAAATATTTCTGGGGAGGAAAAAGTGTAATTTTTAAAGAAAAACCAGAACTTTTGTATTTAGATAAAGATATTAATCAATATGATAATATTTTTATTGGAACACCTATATGGGTAGGAACTTATGCACCACCGCTTAATACATTTTTAAAAAATAATAAAATTGAAAAAAAGAATATTGGCTTATTTGCATGTCATGGTGGGGGAGGAGCAACTAAATTTTTTAATAATATAAAAAAAGAAATTCCTAATAATAAGTTTATAGGAGAAATTGATTTTATGGAGCCTCTTAAAAATAATAAAGAGGAAGATGTTAGAAAAGCAATAATGTGGGTAAAAGAACTAATAGGTTAGCGGAGGAATTATATGAAAAAGAATGCAGCACTAAGAGAGTTTAAAAAGTTAAAGAGTCAAATTAATCAAATAGAGGAGATAGCGCATCATTCAAAAGTAGGAGCGTTAATAGAGCAAGAAACTTCAATTAGAAAGAAGATTAGATTATTAAAAGAAATGGAGAATGAAGGCTTTAAGGACTATCAAGATGTATGTGATAGATATGAAGAACTTTTAGAAGATATTTCTAAGAGGATGCTTGAAGATTATAATAAAAAAAATAATACTGATTTTGATTTTTATGAGGTAGTTAGGGGAAACTATAATACTTTTTTAAATTCAGGTGTTATGACAGTTCTTACAAAAAGACATATACCAAAACTGATTGGAGAAGCTTTTGAAGAGGCATTTCCAGATAATCCTAAGGATGAATACATGGTAACAAGAAGAATGAAAAGAAAGATTTATGTTCATCTGGGGGATACCAATACAGGAAAGACTTATAATGCAGTAGAAAGATTAAAAACAGCTAAAAAAGGTGTTTATTTATCACCACTTAGGATATTAGCATTAGAAAATTATGAAAAGTTAAATAGTGAAGGTGTAGTTTGTGATTTAATGACTGGAGAAGAAGAAATAATTAATGAAAATGCAACACATGTTTCATGTACTATTGAGAAGGTTAATTTAAAGCAAAATTATGATATTGCAGTTATTGATGAAATACAAATGATTAATGATTCTCAAAGGGGTATAGCATGGACTAGAGCATTATTAGGGCTTAGATGCAATGAAATTCATGTTTGTGGAGCAATGAATGCTAAGGAGTTATTAATTAAAATTCTAGATGATTGTGAAGATGATTATGAAATAAAAGAATATCATAGAAGTATACCACTAGAAGTTGAAAATAAAAACTTTAGTTATAATGATGTTCAAGAAGGCGATGCTATTGTAGTTTTTTCTAAAAAGAGGGTTTTAGAAATAGCTCAAGATTATTCAAATAAAAATATTAAGACTAGTATTATTTACGGTGATTTACCACCAGAAGTTAGAAAGATGCAATATGAACAATTTATAAATAAAGAAAATAAAGTGCTAGTTACAACTGATGCTATTGGAATGGGGGTTAATCTTCCAATTAGAAGAGTTGTATTCATGTCTATAAGAAAGTTTGATGGTGAAGAAATGAGAGAGTTAACTTCACAGGAGGTAAAGCAAGTAGCAGGTAGAGCAGGTAGAAAAGGTATATATGATGTTGGATATGTTGCAGGGGTTTCAGATACACATAATTTTCTAAGTAGAAAGTTAGAAGTAAAAGATGAAGTAATTAAAGAAGCAGTTGTGGGTCCATCAGAGGCAATACTTACTATAAAAAGCTTACCATTAAATGAAAAGCTAGTTTTATGGAAAACTAGAGAAGAAAAGCTGGATTATTATACAAAAATGGATATTAGTGAATATTTATTGATATTAGAAAAAATTAAAAGATATAAGCTTAAGGAAGAGGATCAATGGGATTTATTAAAAGTTCCTTTTGATGTTGCTAGTGAAGAACTTATGAATAAATTCCTTGAGTATGTAGAGGAGGTTTTTGTTGCTAAGGCTAAAGAAATAACAAAGCCAGAATGTTTTACAGGAAACCTTGATGACTTAGAAATTTATTATCAAAAGATTAATATGTATTATTCTTTTTCTAAGATATTTAATTTAAAATTTGATGTAGATTGGGTTTATAGTGAAAGGCTTAAAGTAAGTGAAGATATAAATGAGATTTTAGTTAAAATTTAGTTTTATAATCTTATAAAAGTTATGAAATTATTAAAAATACCATGGGAATATTACGCTCATGGTATTTTTATAGCATTAGGTACAATAATATCTTTATTGAAGAAAAATAATTAAACAAAGCTTAATATGTATTTAAGAGTGTTAATGTGAAAAAATAATAATATTGGTAAATAAAGTTGATAAGTGTTGAAAGGTGGATATTAAATAAGGTAAAATTTATATATAAGTATAATTTTTAGAAAGTAAGAGGAAGATAAATGGCTATAAATTTAAAAAACATAACAATGTATATGTTTAGAACTATTTACGAACGAGAGGATACATACAATAAGTTTAAGCCATATTTTTATAGATTTATAGGTGTAGAAGATAGTTCTAACTATGATAATTATATAAAGACAATTCAAAATAAATGCTTAGAAGAAGATAAATGTATTATATTTGATGGTTCTATACCTTTAAGTGGAGAAATGGAGTTAATTCAATATATATTTAATGAACTTGCATTTATGGATGTATATAAAATGTCTTCTCAAGAAATTACTATATTTGAGGAATTTGAAATTAACTTAAAATTTTTGAAGGCATTAGAATATGTTATTCCAATGGCATGTAATAAAGAAAATTTCTTTAATGATAATGTGAGAAACAATTTTATAACTAAGTTAATTGTTTGGACTTATACATATGCAAAGAATATAAAGTATGATTCAAGTATAAATCCTAAATGTATTTATTATGGAAATATTGAAAGACATGAAATTTATTTTCTAATTATGCTTTATAAAATGGGATATGATGTTATTTATATCAATCCGTTAAAAGAAGAATTTTGGAGTGAGATAGAAGAAGATAGATTAAGTGAATGTATAAAAAGTATGGGAATTTTGAGTATAGAATCATTTAATGAAAGGGCTAGCAAAGGAAAAGCTATTGATAATTTTGAAACAATTACTAAGCAAATTCAAAGAGAAGTAGAGGAACAATTATTTTCTAGAACAGGAGTTTTTAAGCCATGGCAATTTAGAAAGGGTTATACTAAGAGTGTATTATTAGATACTGTTTTAGAGGATATATATATTTATTGGAATGAACCTTGCAAATTAAGAAGTGGATTTAAGGTTGAAGGAGATACAGTTAGAGTGCCATGCTTCTTTAAGAAAATAGATGGAATGTATAAAGATGAGTTTGAATATCAAAAGCTTGTAAAATATTGCACTTCATCATCTAATACTTTAGTGTTTAATGGAATATATTTTTCAGAGGACGTAAAGTTTACAGATGATATGTATCAGATTATGTTTTGTCAATTAAGTGATGGTACTTTTGATATTGAAGCAATCAAAAAACTTCCTATATATAAATTTTCTAAATATAGTGAAGATGTTCAAAATTTTTTGCTTAAAAAATTTAATGAAACTATTACTAGTAAGGAGTTATATAATAAAAGTTTTAATAAAGAAGAAGTATTAAGATTACTTGTATTAGTTTTAGGTTTAAATGAAAGTATTGTCAGATTAGTAGATAATTTTGATTTTACAGGTGCTGTTCCTAAGATAGTTATTTATCTTGAAAAGGAAGAGGTTTTACCAGAATCGATGCAACTACTTTTAGGATATATACATACTATTGGCATAGATATAGTGATTTTTAATCCATCTGGATTATTTAACATTAATAATGTAATAAAAGAAACAGTATTAAATGATTTTAGGTTGGAAGTAATGAAATATGATTCAACCTATAAAGAGTTAATTAGTATGAAGCAGGGGATTTTTTCAAAGTTTTTAAAAAAATAAATAAAGGTGGGAGTGATAGTGATGAATAATTATAATAATGATAATATGGGACAATCATTTAATGGAATAAATAGTGATTTTCAAAATAATAATAATTATAATGCATATCAAAATGCACAGATGAATTACCAAGGGCAATCAGGTGAGCAAATAAACATAGAAATGGGGTATCAAAATCAATATGGATATATGAATCCTCAAGAAAGTATGCAAATACAAAATCAAGAATTTGATATGGCTACAATTTCAGAGTATAAACAAAGATTAAGAAACATGGAAGAGGTTCAGAAGTTAACAGGAGAAGTTGAAATTCAAAATCCAAATTCTATAGTAATGTTTGGGCAAAAAGCAAGTGAAAATATTTCTAAGGTATCAGATGAATTATTAAGTTCAATGAAGGCAGTAAAATCAGAAGAAGTTAGTGAAATGTTAGTAAACTTAACCAAAATAATGGATAAATTTGATGTCAAAGAATTAGAAGGTACAGAAAAACAATCAATGTTATCTAAACTTATGAAAGGTGTAGGTAATAGTGTGGCAAAGTTATTTCAAAAATATGATACTATGGGGTATGAAGTTGAAAAGGTGTATCTTTTATTAAAGAAATATGAAAATGACATACGAGAATCAAATGCTAATTTAAAAAAATTATATGATGCTAATCTTCATTACTATCAATTGCTTGAAAAGTATATTGTTGCAGGTGAATTAGCATTAGAAGAAATAGATTTATATATTTCACAAATTTCTATTAATAATGATATTAATCAAGAAGAAAAACAGATGTTAACACAAAAACTTGAAATAAGTAAAGAGATGCTATCACAACGTGTTTATGATCTTCAAATTGCAGAAAATGTTGCCATTCAAGCAGCACCAATGATTCAAAGTATTCAAATGTCTAACTTTAATTTAATGAGAAAAATTAATTCTTCATTTATAGTTACATTGCCTATATTTAAACAATGTTTAGCTCAAGCAGTTATTTTAAAAAGACAAGAAATACAAGCTAAATCAATAAAACAATTGGATGATAAGACAAATGAGCTTATTATGAGAAATTCTCAAAATACCGCTAGACAGTCTGTGGAAATTGCTAAAATGGCTTCAGGAAGTTCTGTTGCTATATCTACATTAGAAAAATCATTTGAAACTATAATGAAAGGAATTGAAGATACAAAAGCAATTCAAGAGTCTAATAGAATTCAAAGAATTGAGAACTCAGCTAAACTTGAAAGAATTAAACATAGCATAAAGAAAAATATAGCACAAAGTTAATTTTATAATAGGATGAAAAATAAATAATTAAGATATAAAGCTGGCATAATGCCAGCTTTAAATTAAATATTAATAAAAAATAAAAAAATGAATTAAAAAATTTTATTTGATACTGTAAAAAGAGTTGAAAAGTATTTTGTTAAATGGTATAATTTATCACATAAGATAATTATAAATAATACTTAAATCCTAAGGGGGTATAAAAATGGGAATTAATTTAGGTTCAATGATGAATAATATTTACTCAGGTTCAAGTAATAACAATGTTAATGCCTTAAATTTAAAAAAGAATGATGTGTTAAATCTGACTAAGAAGAATCCAGGGCTTAAAAAGGTAATATTAGGTGCTGGTTGGGATGTTGCAACAATAGGGCAAGACTTTGATTTAGATATAGCAGCATTTTTATTAAATGCAAATGGCAAAGTACAAAATATTCCAGATGATGTTATATTCTTTAATAATATGCAGGGGCAAGGAATTTACTTAGAAGGTGATAACAGAACTGGTGCAGGTGAGGGAGACGATGAAAGAATCAGAATAGATTTAGAAGCTATTTCGCCACATGTTCAAAAAATAGTTTTTGTTGTTACAATTCACGAAGCACAATCTAAAAGACAAACTTTTGGAATGGTTGAAAATTCATATGTAAGAATTTTAGATGAAGAACATAATGAAAGAGAAGTTTGTAGATTTAATTTAAAAGAAAATGGATCAACTGTTACTTCTGTAATTTTTGCAGAGTTGTACAAACAAAGTGGTGAATGGCAATTTAAAGCTATTGGAGAAGGTAAAATTGCTGATTTAAATGGAATTTTAGGACTTTATATGTAGTTATTAGTTAATGAATAAAGTCTGCTTTAGCAGACTTTAAAAAATATAAATTATTAGAAACTACTATGGTAGTTTCAACTGCAACTATTAACTAAATATGCCGTGTAGGGGTTAAATAAATAATTTATAGGAGGAAAGATATGGTAGGAGTTTTGAATTTAAAAAAGAATGATGTCTTAGACTTAACAAAAACAGAGCCAGGATTAAAGAATGTGATGTTAGCAGCGGGATGGGATGTTGCTAAAAAAGGTTTCTTCAAATTAGGTGCTGATTATGATTTAGATTTAATTGCTATATTATTAAACGAAAATGATAAACTTATAAATAGAGGAGTAATTTACTTTGGAAATTTAAATGGTCAAGGTATATATTTACATGGTGACAATAGAACAGGCGCAGGTGATGGAGATGATGAAAAGATATCAGTTAATTTAGATAAGCTACCAGGTAATTGTAGTAAAGTGATTTTTGCTCTTAATATTTATGATGCAGTAGCAAGAAAGCAAAGCTTTTCTAAGGTGAAAAATGCTTATATTAGATTATTAAATGAAGATAGTGGAAATAAAGAAATTTGTAGATACAATCTATCCGAAGATGGTGGAGATAATACCGCTTTACTTTTTGCAGAGTTAGAAAGAAAAAATGGAAGCTGGCAATTTAAAGCAAGAGGAGAACTACTACATGCAACGGTTTCTTCTTTAGCAAATATGTACAAATAGAGGTGTAAGAAATGGGAATTAATTTAGGTTCAGGATTTGGAAATTTAACAGGAAATTCAAATAGTACTTCTCAAACAGGAGGAATTTTAAATTTAAATAAAAATGATATTTTAGATTTAACAAAGAGAAATCCAGGATTAAAAAGAGTAAAACTTGGTGCTGGTTGGGATATATCAAATAATGGGTTTGATTTTGATTTAGATATAGCTGCTTTTTTATTAGATTCAAATAATAAATTCAATACAGTATCAAATGTTATATTCTTTAATAATAAAGAAGGGCAAGGAATTTCATTAGCAGGGGATAATAGAACTGGTGCTGGTGAAGGTGATGATGAAACTATAAACATAGATTTAGAAAATATTAATCCTAATATAGCTAAGATTGTATTTGTTGTTACTATACATGAAGCTATGGCTAAGAGACAAACATTTGGAATGATAAATAATTCATATGTGAGATTAATAGATTTAGATCAAAATGAAAAAGAAATTTGTAGATTTAATTTGAAAGAAAATGGTTCTACTGCAACATCAGTAATTTTTGCGGAGCTTTATAGAAGTGGTTCAGAATGGCAATTTAAAGCAGTAGGAGAAGGTAAAATAGCAGATTTAAATGGTGTATTAGCTTTATATCAATAATAAAAGAAATACATGCAAAAGATAAGGAGGCTTTTGCATGTATATTTTTAGACATATATTAATAATGTTTTTAATATGTAATAATAAGTGATAATATAGTAGATATACTATATTTTATAAAAAATATGTAAATTTATATTAGGGAGAGGAAGTAATGATTAAAGGACTTAATAAAGGTCAAGTAGAGGAAAGTAGAAAGCTCCATGGAGATAATATAATTCATGAAGCTAAACCAGAAACGTTTTGGGACAAGTTTAAGGGTGCATTTGATGATCCAATGATAAAGCTATTACTTGCAATTGCAGCAATTATGGCTATTATGGCATTTATGGGATATGCAGAGTTTGGAGAACTTATTGGGATAGCTGTTTCCGTATTACTTGTTACTGGAATTTCTGCAAAAACTGAAATGGCAAGTGATAATGAGTATAGAAAGTTAAAAGATTCTACTAAGAAAGATGTATGTAAGGTACATAGAGATGGAAAAATAGTAGAAATTGAAATTGATGATTTAGTTGTTGGGGATATGGTAATTCTTCAAAGTGGTGATAAAATTCCAGCGGATGGATATCTTTATCAAGGTGATTTAAGGGTTGATAATTCAGCTCTTAATGGTGAGGCAGAAGAGTGTAAAAAGTTTGCAGTTAATGATTCTAAGGCTTATAAAGAAGCTGCAATGACTGCAGATGTAACTGGTGATACTTTTGTTGATGCGCATTCTTTATTTAGAGGTGCAGTTGTATTCAATGGTGAAGGTATAATGGAAGTTACTAAAGTTGGTATGAAAACTATGATGGGTGCAATGGCAGAAGATATGGCTGATGATGAAGTAGATAGTCCATTAAAAGTTAAGCTTTCTAAGCTTGCATCACAAATTTCAATGTTTGGTTATATAGGTTCAGTTGTTATAGCTTTAGCATTATTAGGTCATAAGGTAATTGTTGCAGGTGGATTTTCTGATTATTTTGCCAGTGGTGGTGTAATGGTATTTAAGGATGTATTAGAAGCTATTATGCTTGCGGTTGTTATAGTTGTTATGGCTGTTCCAGAAGGATTACCTCTTATGATTGCTATTGTTCTTATGAGAAATACATCTAAGATGTTACAAAACAACGTACTTGTTAGAAAACCAATAGGAATAGAGACAGCAGGTTCTTTAAATATTTTATTTTCAGATAAGACAGGTACAATTACTAAAGGGCAATTAGAAGTAGTAGAATTCTTTGATGGTAACTTAAAAGATAGTTACAAAGAGGGTTCTATGGTAAAAGAAATGATGAAACTTTGTATTGGTAAAAATACAGGTGCAATGTTTGACGCTGAAGGTAAAGTTATTGGTGGTAATGCTACAGATAAAGCATTATTAAATTTTTTAACTCAAGAAGAAATGAATAAATTAACTAATATTACAGTAGAAAAATCTCAAGGATTTAATTCTGCTAATAAATATTCTGCAAGTCAGTTAGATGGAAAAACTGTATACAAAGGTGCTCCAGAAAGATTACTTGCTAAAGCTACTAAAATGATAGATGAAAATGGAAATGTTGTAGCTATAAATAAAGATAAAATTAACGAAAAAATTGATGGACTAGCTGTAAGAGCAATGAGAGTATTATCTTTTGCTTATAGCGAAAGTGAATTAGTTGATGATACATTACCAGAAGATTTAGTTATAGTTGGTTTT